>Ga0187874_10000233_pt1 | contig 72660 bp, 56 predicted proteins | sample June2016WEW_16_1_3_FD_132993 | JGI IMG/M metagenome (GOLD analysis project Ga0187874, IMG submission 132993) | Peatland microbial communities from SPRUCE experiment site at the Marcell Experimental Forest, Minnesota, USA - June2016WEW_16_150 | ecosystem: Environmental > Terrestrial > Soil >... | reverse complement strand
TCCGAATGAGTTTAAAAAAAATTGAAATCGATTACACCCATTTGTTGTTATAACATCCTGAAAAAAAAAGAATTCAGGGACAATACTCAAAAGTTAATGGGACAGCAGTGGGTGGCGTCCCCATTTATCTCAAATACGGCACCTTGCCTCTGCTTCGGATAAATCGCTTAATGTAAACCTTCCCATTTCCTATGGGGCCGTTGATTCCGCCGTTGCCTGCGATTTTACTCCCGATTGGCACGATAGAGTTTGGAATTTTCACACACTTTCACCTGATCGCCCAATTTGTGGCTGATACCTGGCGCCAGGATATGCCCTAATCGCCGATATTGGAATCCCGTACCGCGGGAACTAAATCTTCAAGGTCTGACCCGGCCTATTAACCGTGGCCTTCCTATCCGCCTGCAGCCTGTGATTACGCGCGATGGGCATCCCGGTTTCCTACTTTTGGATCGTTATGTCGCCGCCAGACCCAGACCTTGTTGATGGAGGGCATTCGTCTGGACATTTGTTGCCGACAACGACGCAAAAATTGTATTTATGATCCTCTTTAGGCTGTTTTAATCTTAACACTACGTATCGTTTTGTTGTATCGACCTTACAACACTGGCCCTGGTCGAATAAGTCAGCATCCTCAACCCTAAACCAGACATCACTGGTATGTAGGTTTACCAAAACCAACACATCCCAATTCCCGTGGCTCAATTTGGGATGTTGGAAGACGTCGTTGATCATGACCCCGCCTTTGGGGTCGGTTTCAATGACGATGGGGAAGGCATCGCCGAGCCATTTCGGCGGCTTTTTCGGTTGCGCGAAGGCCACAGGCGTTATAAAAGCTGCGCCGAGCAGCAGGCCTAAGGCTTCCCGCCGGTTTTTTCGGGTTACGGAGTAAAGACTTGTCTGTTCCATTTAATTCCTCCCTTATAGTTTTTGAGATTGTGCTGATACAAGCAATTTCTGAAGCCGTGCGCTCCGGGCACGCAAGGCGTCAAAATGGGGTGCGTCCGTGATCAAGGTCGGCGACCCGCCCGCCGCGATGAGCTTTTCGATCAGTCCGATGGTCTGCCCGTCGTCGCCGAGCTGGCTGCAGGCTTTGGCCAGCCGGAGCAGGTGTGCTGGTTCACCGGATTCTGTCGCCAGAGCCTGTGCCACCTGGCTACGAACCGCTTCATGCGCTCCTGTCATAGCTTCGAAATAAGCCAGGCTGGAGAGAGCGTCACCGTCACGCGGACTGTCGTGCAAACGTTTCTGGGCCAGGCGGATCGCTTCCTGAAACGGGCGGATGGATTCCGCGCGCCGTTCCGGAATGAAGAACAGGGCTTCACCAAGATTGCCCCAGTAACCGAAGCGTTCCTCGATCTTGATGGCTTGCTCCAGTACACGCGCCGCTTCCGAAAATTGACGGCGGCTCATGTATACGGTTGCGAGATTAGAATACGCTGCGGCTGTGGGAAAGATCTGGATGGAGTGCTCCAGGACAGGAATGGCTTCATCCAGGCGATCCAGGCGAACATAGATTCCGCCGAGATTGGAATAGCCGCGAAAGCTGTCCGGCGCCAGTTTGATCACCTGCTGAAACATCGCCGCGGCCTCCTTGTCACGCCCCCGGTCGTAATAGAACGCGCCCAGATAGTTGTAGTTGGCCCAGTACTGGGGGCGAAGCGCGGTCGCGGTCTTCAGCGTCCGCTCGGCATCCTCGATTTTTCCCAGCTTCTGATAAGCATCGGCCAGGCCCCGCAGGAAATCGTCTGCGTTCGGATTGAGTCTGACGGCCCGTTCAAGCTCGGCTGCAGCCCGCTCGTATTCGCCTTTCTCGTTATAGACCACACCAAAACAGGCGTGGCCATTGGCCGAATTCGAATCCGCATCGAGCGACCTACGGCAGGCGTCAAGGGCATCATCCAGCCATTCCGACTGATATGTAAGAAGGTACCCACGCCAATAGGCCTGGCCCAGACCAGCATAGGCGAGCGCATACTTCTGATCCTGCTGGAGGGCCTGACGGAACACTGAAATGGCGCTGTTGACGTTCGCCAGCTTGGTGTAGTCCTGGAGGTATCCGACTCCGCGCAAATAATAATCGTAGGCCGACGGCTGCTGGGTTCCATGAGTGCCCAGTTCACTCGCCTCGCCTGCCTGCAGTGCGACTTCCAGCATCTGCACCGCCTCATTGACCACCTCATCCTGCAGCCCAAAGGGATCGGAGGCGGAGGCCGTAATGGAATCGGTTCGCAATGCAAGTCCGCTCCGGCTGTCGAGCAGGCTCATATTGATGCGCACGCGCGGCCCCGCACGTTGCCAGGTCGCGCGCAAGACTAGGTTGGCCCCGAGTTCGCGTCTGGCCTTTTCCGGGTTATCGGCCTTGCGTTCAATAACCTGGGAAACCGGAATCACCTGGAGAGCCCGGACTCCAGCCAGCTTCGTTGTGACCGTTTCAGTCATGCCGTCACAATAGATCTGATCCGAACCTCCACCCACAGCAGTGAAGGGAAGTACCACAAGGTTCTTCTGCTCGGGAATGGGCAAGCGGTGGGCCTGATGGTACAAAAACAGCGCGGCTGTGGCTGCCAACAGCACTACGATTGCCCAACCAGCCCACTTCATTTTACTGAGCCTCGACACGGGGCAAATTTCTGCGGCAGATAGCGCAGCCGGCGCCAATGCTTCTCCGCCTTCGAGCGGTTGCCGCAACTCGACAACAGACTGAAAGCGCTCTGCCCGCTCCTTCTCCAGACACTTCAGAATGATCGACTCAAGCTCCGGCGGCAAGTTCTCTACAATCTCGCCTGGCGGTTTTGGTTTTTTCTCCAGGATCGCTGCCATCGTCGATAGGAGATTATCCCCGGCAAATGCGCGCCGGCCGGTGGCCATCTCGTATAGAACACACCCAAACGAGAAGATGTCGCTCCGATGGTCCACCGGCTGCCCCCGCACCTGCTCCGGGGACATGTATCCCGCTGTCCCCAGCGCGCTGCCGGCTTCCGTCGCCCACGTCGACGCCTGCGTGAGTGTGTCCTCCCCCGCCGGAACGATTTCGATCAGCTTCGCGAGCCCGAAGTCCAGGATTTTGACGTCTCCTACGGTGGTGACGAACACGTTCGCCGGTTTCAGGTCGCGGTGGATGATGCCTTTCTCGTGCGCTGCGGCCAGACCGCTCGCGATTTGCACCGCAATCTTCACCATGTCATTCACCGGAATGGCACCCCGCCCAATTCGGTCTTTCAGCGACTCGCCCTCGAGGAGTTCCTCGACCAGGTACGGCAAGCCCTCGTGGGTACCCACGTCGTGCACACCGAGGATGTTAGGGTGGGAGAGGGCCGCCGTCGCCTTGGCCTCACGCTCAAACCGCTTCAGGCGGTCCGGGTCTGCGGCAAATCTCGGCGGCAACACTTTGATGGCTATGTCGCGGTCGAGTCGCGAGTCGCGGGCGCGATAAACTTCACCCATCCCGCCGCTGCCGATCTTCTCTACGATACGATAGGGCCCGAGCGTCATGCCAATCAGGGAACTCTTCGGTGAGTCTGAATCAGCAGCAAGCCTGCGCGCCGCCATGGCGATTGTATGCGCTTCAATAAACCCTTCGGTTTCCGATTGGCGTACGAGCAGGCGTTCGACTTCCTGACGAAGTGAGTCATTTCCGGCACAGACTTCGGCAAGGAAAGCCGCCCGCTTTGCCGGTTCCTGTTCCATCGCGGCGTTGAAAAGATTCTCAACTTCCTGCCAGTGCTCCGACTCCATCCCTGCCTCGATGTCTCAGCTCACACAACAGCTAAACTTTCGCAAGTCTCCAGTCACCTTTCACCGTGTCTCGCGAAGCCTTCAGGGCTACCGCTGCGCCGAAGGACCTCAACTCCACGACTCCTGCCTTGCTGGGAAGGAGTCAGGCAAGGACAGGGCATCGTCAAGCTTCACCAGGTCGGGATCAGGCACACGGGAAACAAACACCCTTCGTTCCAGGGGCACTTTTTTCACATTGCCGCCCCCTTGAGCTTTTAGGTGGCATAAGCCGCATTGTCCCGCAATGCCCCAATACGGCACCTTGCCTCTGATAAATCGCTTTTGGCAAACCTTCCTATTTCTTGTGAGACCGTCGATCCCGATTTACCCGCGATTTTACTCCAGATTGGCACGATAGAGTTTGGAATTTCCACACACTTTCACCTGATCGCTCAATTTGTGCCTGATACCTAGCCGCCAGGATATGCCCTAATCGCCGATATTGGAATCCCGTGCCGCGACGTATTTGAACTGGGGCGGCATGGAAGTTCGATACAATATCGTAAGCTCGGAGACGCTGAGAGCCGCGCAGAACGATCCGGATTCGTATCGCGACCTTGTTGTTCGTATCGCCGGCTACTCGGCCTACTTCGTCGAGCTTAACAGGGATTGCCAGGACGACATCATCCGAAGAACCGAAAACATCATCTAATATCTATCTAGACATATTTGAAATTTAGAATATTGAACAAGGAATTTCCAACCGCAGAAGTGCGCACAACCCAGACAGCACCGCCGGCACTTCAAAATTCAATATTTCTTTTTCGATATCCTGCAGTTTAAAAACACCTCGGCTGGTCGCGTGGGATCGCTGATGCGTAGGATCAACTCCAAATGTCCCACCAGCTTCCTCTTGTGTTTGGCGACCTTTTCCATATTATGGTGGGGTGGCACCCGAACCAAGCGAACTAGGAGCCTGTAACAATGGGATTGCTAGAAAATTTCACCCGAAGCGCCGAAGGCGCGGCGCAGCAAAGCCCAGGGTGTAAGAGGCCGCGACAGCGGGCTCTTACACCCTGGGGCCACCATGGGATCGAATTGAGCCCTGTAAGGGCGAAACAAGAAGAGCCTGTGTCGCCCTTACAGGGCTTCCGTGCACCGATGCATCCCAGGGCTTCGGCTCGCTTCGCGGCCTCCGCCCTGGGCTTTGCTGCGCCGCGCTTTCAGCGCTCGGCAGCGATCACTAGCAATTCAATTGTTACAGGCCACTAGAGCATCTGTGACGCGGAGGGCCGACTTCGATGCCACGAGGTGGCGTTCTGAACTTCACTTCTCCAATCTACTATCTCTTTGTTCTGATAACATGGATTGTATTCACGTTCGTCGGAGGACGGCGACGATGGATCGTTCTCCTTGTGGCGAGTTATCTCTTCCTCGCCACCTTCTCTCAGCCGGCTGCCATACTCGCGCTCGCGGCGGTGACAATCGTTACGTACGGTTTTGGGCTTCTGCTCCGTTCTCGCACAGACGCTCGCGAGAAAAGGGTGGTCTGGATCCTCGGAATCGCCATTAATCTGGCACTGCTCATCGCTTCAAAGTCCACCACGGTCCTCTTTGGCGCCGCAAACAGAGTGCTCGGGATTGCCCCACCGCCTTCTGCCACAAGCTGGATTGTTCTGATCGGGCTTTCATATTACGTGTTCCAGGCAATCTCGTACCTCATGGATGTGTATCTGGAGCGCATCCCCGCAGAACGCCATTTGGGTCATTTCTCGCTGTACCTCGGGTTTTTCCCCAAGCTGCTGCAAGGACCCATCGAACGGGCCGGCGCATTTCTACCACAACTCGCCGCCTCCCCGGAGGCAGATCCCACGGCCATACGGCAGGGACTCAAGCTCATTGTCTTTGGATTATTCCAGAAGGTCGTTATCGCAGATCGGCTGGCAGTATATGTAAACACGGTCTACGGCAGCAGCGGGAACTATCAGGGATGGCCACTGATAATCGCTACTTATTTCTACGCCATGCAAATCTATTGTGATTTCTCCGGCTACACCGACATAGCGAGGGGAGTCGCCCGTTGCTTTGGCATCAACCTGATGCTGAATTTCCGCACGCCGTATCTTTCGATCTCGGTAACCGATTTCTGGCGCCGATGGCACATCTCGCTCTCGAGCTGGATTCTGGACTACATATTCAGGCCGCTGCAACTCAGATTCCGGCGCGCCGGGAAATGGGGAGTTGCTGCGGCGCTGTTGATCGCCTTCGCTTTGTGCGGTCTCTGGCACGGTTTTACCGCGACATTCCTTGTCTGGGGTGCGCTGCAAGGCGCTCTCATGGGCCTTTCCGTATTGCTCAGGGGCAAATGGGCCGCACTCTGCAAGAAGGCGCGCATTCCCGTATGGCTGCCACCGGACGGCCTGCGCATGTTGGTGACATTTCATCTCGTATGTCTGTCCTGGGTTCTCTTTCGTTCGAGAACTATTCACGACGCCTGGTATGTTATCACCCATTTCGTCGTGGGCTTGAGCCCGCGGAACCTCCCATCAGCGATCCTGCTCTACGGCGATAGCAGCGCACTCGGCAAGTTCATCGTCACATGTGCCCTGCTGGCTTTCTTTGCTGCGATAGAGTTGCAGCGTTTTCGCGGAAAGGGTTTGGCGGATTTTGCCCGAGCCCGGGCGCTTCGCGGCGCGTTCTGGATCGGGATGTGCTGCATGGTGCTCATGTTGACGCTTGGAAGCGGAAGCTTCATCTACCAGAAGTTCTAGGGGCCCCATGAGGAAACTCGCCAGAGACTGTGTTGTGGTCCTAGCCGGAGTGCTTGTTGTCCTGGTGCTCTTCACGACGGCAAAGTTCTTTGCCTCCAGTGTGATTGCTCCTTCGACTAGCGGCATCCGCGGCGCTCTTCGGCTGAAGAGAATCGATTACCTCTTCATCGGCTCGTCCCTCACGCGTCAGGACTACGATCCTGCCGCAATGGAGCGACAAACGGGCAAGACGGTGTACGCTCTCGCCTACAACGGCCTCAACCCCGAGTACATGAGCAAAGTTGTCGCCTACCTATGCGGGTTGTCCGATGTCTCCGTGGGGAAGGTCATCATCGAGGTATCTCCGATGTCTATCTTAGAAGAGGATCGACTCTACGATGAACGCCTCTATTTTGACGCTCCATATCCGCTGAAGATCGACATCCTCAAGCTGGTGGCTCGTGGTTCCAGCGACGCGGACAGGTGGACATCCATATGGGACTTACTGGTCACCTCATCAAATGATGCAGTTCTCTCATATCCCATCACTTGCAAATTCCTTGATGCGCTGTCCTATCATGGTGGGTACACAAGCATGAAGTATATGCCACCCATGACCCGCAAGGAGTTTGCTTCCATTTCTGAAGATGGTTCGGCGGCCGGGGGCCGGGCTGAGCGCATCCTGGAGGAGGCGGTTCTCGCCGTGCAGCAAACACTGGTCCGGAATCGGATCGCCTTCACCTATGTCGAGCCGCCGATTCCCATCACAAGGGAACACGGGCCCAGGTTCCTGGCCGCGAAGGCAGCTCTGAAGGCGCTGATCTTGCCCAAGGGCATGACCTACGTCGATTTCTCCGAGAATGAGTTTGACTCGTCGAACTACGAGTATTTCGCCGATTCATGGCATATGTCCACGAAAGGGCGGACGGTCTTTTCTGAGCTGATTGCGGAGAGAATCAGCGCAGGCAAACTATGACTTCCACAGCAAGGGGACGAAGACCAAGGGAAGAACCATGAGCGCAGACCGAATAAGCGACGGCCAGTACAACATCGGCTACATTTGTACAACGCAACAGTGTGAGGACGGCAGGTCCTCGCAAACGGCGTTCAGCCTCGTTTCACCGTCCATGGAAGTCACGGACTTCACGTTTCGCGATCTTGACACTCAATCAAACAGATTCGCGAATGTCCTTCAGGAACTCGGGCTTTCCAAAGGCGATGTCGTCTTCACCTTCCTGCCCAAGGCGCCCGAGCAATTCTTCGCGCTTCTGGGCATCCTGAAGTTCAGGGCAATTGCTGGCACTCTCTTCTCAACCTTTGGCGAAGCGGCGCTCCTTGACCGAATCGGTGACGCACGGGCAAAGTGCCTCATCACAAAGAAGAGCCTCCTCAAGAAGGTCTCTGCCATACGGTCGAAGCTGCCCCACCTCACGTGCGTCATGTGCATCGACCTCAACGAACATCAGCCTGATGGCATCCTAAGCTTCAAGAAGCTCATGGGAGAAGCTTCTCCATCGTACTCAGTCTCACGCACGCCGCCGGACGTTCCGTCCTTTCTTCACTACACCTCCGGGTCCACAGGAAAACCCAAGGGCGTGATCCACGTTCACGGGGCCGTGACCCACATTCGAAGGACGTCGACCCAGGTTCTCAACCTGAGCCCGGCAGAGGTGTACTGGTGTACCGCGGACCAGGGGTGGATCACGGGAACGTCGTACGGCATCGTGGGTCCCTGGAGTTTGGGAGTCAGCCAGGTTCACTTCGCGGGGAAGTACTCCCCTGAGGGATGGATGAGGATCTTGTCGGAGCAAAGAGTCACGGTCTTCTACACCTCGCCCACAGCCCTTCGCATGCTCATGCAAGAGCCGGACAGTTTTTATGCGCAGTTTGACTTCTCACACTTGAAGCACATCTTCAGTGTGGGGGAACCCCTGAACCCGGAAGTAATACAATGGTCACGAAGGGTCTTCTCGCGCGATATATACGATACGTGGTTCCAAACGGAGACTGGCGGGATCATGATCTCCAACAAGCCCGGCATGGAGGTGAGGCCTGGCTCCATGGGAAAACCGGTAGATGGCGTCGATGCCGCCGTCCTATCCGAGGACGGCCAACCTGCCGGGGATGGCCAGCGGGGATTCCTTTGCCTGAAGCCAGGTTGGGACTCTATGTTCGCTACGTACCTCTTCAATGAGACCGCATACCGTGCGAGGTTCAAGCACGGGTTTTACTTCACCGGCGATACGGCCTTGAGGGACTCGTCCGGCTACTTCTGGTTTGCAGGACGCAGCGATGACGTCATCAATTCCGCAGGACACCTCATCAGTCCCTTTGAGGTGGAAAGCGTCTTGTTGGAGGTCCCGCAAATCGCCGAATCGGCGGCGATCGCTGCCCCAGATGAAATGCTCTTTGAAAAGGTCGTTGTATTTCTAGTGCTGCGGAAAAACGCTCAATGGTCAAAGGAACTCGATCTGGAGATAAAGATTTATGTCAGCAATCGGGTGTCGACAACCGCGATGCCGAAAGAAATCGTCGTTGTGAGTTCCCTGCCAAAGAACAACGCTGGCAAGATTCTGCGAAGAGTGCTGAAAGCCCAGTACCTTGGTCTACCAGTCGGTGATCTCTCGACATTCGAAACGGAATAGTGGAGCAATGACATGGATCTCTGGAAGGATCTGAACGCCGTGTTCTGCAAGGTTTTTGACAATGATGACATTCAGATAGAGGCCCACACAACCGCTGACGACGTTGACGGTTGGGATTCTCTGTCCCATGCCATGCTCATCGTAGCGATCGAATCACGATTTGGGATCACTTTCGAGCAGAGAGAGCTTCTGACGTTCAAGAACGTCGGTGACATGCATGAGTGCCTCGCAAAGAAACTGCGGATCGGCTGATCGAGTATTCTTTGGGCACCTGCTGGCAAACGAACTGCACGGTATGCAACGGGCCGATGCCGAGTGCGATCTGCTGGGGAAAATATTGGGAGGGGGCAAATCAAGCCGTCTTTACAAGAAATTGGTTTATGAAAAGCAAATCGCCCAGGATGTGGGCTGACAGGTGGCATAAATATTTGGGGGAGATCAATATCGAAGTGACTGTAATCCCCGGACCAGCATCCGTCTTCTCTGATAAAATAGCCGGAATCGTAAATGGAAAAACCCTAATGCGCTACGCAATATTCCTTTTATTCGCCGGACTGTTCACCGCCACGGCATTTGCCCAACGAGTTTCCCTTGGCGTCAAGGGAGGGATCCGACTAAACGATGATCTTGAGTCCGGGGGTGAAGGCACTAAGGTTTCTGAATCGAAACGCTACACGTTAGGGCCGACTGTGGAATTCAAACTGCCGCACCGCCTGAGTTTGGAAATTGATGCGCTGTATAAACGCTTGGGTACCAGTTCCTATTCCATGGATTTTGCCGGCGATTGGGGTATTTCAAGGGATCGTTCCAATTCCTGGGAGTTCCCGATACTCGCAAAATATCGCTTGTCACGGAAGCTCCCGGCTCCCTATGTTTCGGGCGGATATGCATTCCGCCATATAACCGGTTCCGGCACATTGACTGCCTTTTGCTGTATCAATCCATACGGTGGTCCGTCGAACCCGACGCTTTCACATTCAACCTACTCAACGAATTATAATGACAGTTCCGGATTAGTGGTGGGCGGTGGAGTTGATTTCAAAGCTTGGCACCTGAGATTCTCGCCTGAGCTGCGATATACGCGCTGGTCCAACAAGTCGCTATATGATTACGGCTCCCACGGCTACTATGCCGAATCTGCGCAGAACCAGGCAGAAATCCTCGTTGGTATTGCATGGCATAGGTGAGCGAGTCAGTTTGGCCAGGACTGCAATTCGATAATATTGCCCTCCATATCGGTCACATAGCACCACGTCACTTTTGCGCCGGTCGCAATTTGCATTGGGAGACAGGATCAGATCTTGAAAATTTAAAAAAATGTAAATTTTCAAGATCTGACCACCGGTTTCCTGCACGGTACTAATAGGCGACGACGCGCAGGGACTTGAATCCTCTGGAATTGAATTCAGCCTTTAAGGCGGCAGGGAAACTGACCTTGTCGGCATCCCCATCGCTGACGAAAATTTCGTTCGGGTGAAGATCAAAATAGTGAACCAACCTTTCCAGGGCCTTTCCGGTGACCTGAATGCGCGGCAGATGCAGCGGATCCCAGCGGGCATCAAATGGAGAAAAAGCCGGGCCGCCGCTCACTTTTAATATTCCGTCGTTGTGGTAGGTGGTATTTCCGTACGAACCGTCTACTGCCCAGGCAAGCTCTCTGGGATAAACCCCGTAGGGCAAAGCCAGTGTGTGGACTTTATATCCCGGCACGGCCGCTTGAATTGCCTGAACCGCAGACGCAAGTTGTTTTCTTACGACGCCGGCATCATAATGCTTCAGATTGGCGTGCCAAAGCGTGTGGTTGCCGATCTCAAATCCTAACGCCGCCAGCTCCTTCAATTTCTCCGTCTCAAATTCCGGCTGTCCAAAAAGCTTGTGAGGTTCCTTTGCGCCCGGCAAAACAAAAAAGGTCGCCTTCATGCCGAAATCCGGGTGACGCTTCCTGAAATCGAGAAGCATTCCGATCGCACAATCCGGGTCGATTTCCTTTTTGCCGTTTCGGACCAGATAGCGAAATTGGCCCGGAGAAGAATCATCGAATGTGAAAATCACAGGGTGCGTTCCTGCCGGGATTTCGATTTTCCCCTGAAGATAGTCGCTCAACGCAAGGGTCCGGTAGCCGGAACTATAAAGCAGATCGAGATCGCGTCTGAAGTCCTGAGCCGTTCGCGCCCATTCGCTCGGCTCCGGTTGAATCAGGTGGTATTCCAAAATGAGCACCTTCCCCAGTTCATTCGGCGCCAGGGCGCCTGCAGCCCCGGACACGTGAGACGATGCCGTAAAAAAAAGCATAAGAAAACAAGTCACAGCAGCTGCTGACATCTTCCTCATAATGGTTTTTTCCAAAATCGTTGGTTCCTCCGCGGGAATTGTAATATAGATTCATAAAAGTCTTAGCTGGTTTTGTGGAGTCTGTTTCACGTTAAGCGCGGAGCGCGGGGAAAGCAGCCGATATGAAATCCATGACCATGGTAATATTCTTCTCCATTTTTTTTCTGATAACCGGACTGATCAGCCTCTATATATTCATCAGGGGATTGCAATCCATTCCGCCGGACTCCAATCTGCGAACGGCTTACATTATCGTTTTCTGGACGATCACGTGCGCCTTCGCTGCCGGCCGTCTTCTTGAAAGGTTCGCGCCCTCACCTTTGGCCGACGTACTGGTTTGGATCGGTTCATTCTGGCTCGGTGCAATGATTTATTTCCTGATCGCGCTGGTCGCACTTGACCTGATGCGGCTGGCAAATCACTTTTTACCTTTTTTCCCTGCCGCAGTCACGGCTAATTACGGAAAAGTGAAGTACGTCACCGGCGCGAGCGTGCTGGGGCTGGTCGGAATTGTTCTTCTGGCCGGCTACGTCAATTCGATCATTCCGCGGGTGGTTGCACTGAATCTTTCTGTCCCGGCAAAAGCCTCAAAACTGAAACACCTTAACATTGTGGCCGTATCGGACATCCACCTCGGCATTATCGTGGGACGGTCGCGTTTCGACGGAATTGTCGACAAGATCAACCGGATGGATCCGGACCTCGTGCTACTGCTCGGAGACATTGTGGACGAGGAATTAGTCCCTGTGATCAGGCAAAATCTGGGCGAGTCGCTCAGGAGTATCCATTCGCGCTTCGGTGTTTTTGCAATTACCGGCAATCATGAATACATCGGTGGAGCAGAAGAGGCCTGCTCTTACCTGGCCGAGCATAAAGTGACCCTGTTGCGGGATCAGAGCCTCAAGGTTGCGGATTCATTCTTTCTCGTCGGCCGGGAGGACCAGTCCAGTTCGCGGTTCCCCCCCTTCCACAAAAGGAAAGAGCTCGCCCAGTTGATGGAAAGTGTTGACAGGAACTATCCCGTGATCCTTATGGATCATCAGCCGTTTAAACTGAATGAAGCGGCTGTGCAAGGAATTGACCTGCAGCTATCCGGCCACACGCATTACGGACAGCTGTGGCCAATCAATTACATCGTCAACGGCATTTATGAACTCGCCTGGGGTTACAGGAAGATAGCCGGCACGCAATATTATATATCCGATGGCGTTGGCACCTGGGGCCCCCCGGTGCGCATTGGAAATCGCCCCGAGATCGTGAATATCCGGATAAAGTTTGAGTAGCAGAGCCGCGATCGCTGGATTCCAGATTTCGGGGATTGGCTGCGCAATTCCCAAATTCGCAGCCCATTTGAAAGACCTCCCCTTCGACGAATTCGGGGATTGCGCAGCCTGTCCCGGAATTTTACAATGACAACCTATGCCCGAGATAGAGCAAGGCCCGATCCGGCCGCCAAGTGAAGCGCACAGCCTGTTGTTGAGAGTGACCAGGAACTGCTCCTGGAATCACTGCGAGTTTTGTCACATTTATAAAGGCGAACGCTTCACTCCGCGAACGGTAGAAGAAGTCAAAAAAGACATCGACACGATTCACGCAATGGTATCCGAAATCAGGTCGCTTTCGTGGAGCAGAGGGTCCGGAGGTGAAATTACCGCGACCCTGGCGAGTTCCATCTTGAACCGGCCGCATATCCTTCCGGAGGGATACCGCAGCGTCATTCTCTGGCTTTACCGGGGCGGGAAAAATGTCTTTTTGCAGGACGCGAATAACCTGATTTTGAGGACACGAGACCTGGTCGAGATCTTGGCTTATCTCAGAAAAACGTTTCCGTCTGTCGAAAGGATCACAACCTACTCGCGGGCTAAAACCGTCTCGCGAAAAACTGTCGACGAGCTTCGGGAACTTCATGATGCAGGCCTTTCGCGAATCCACATGGGCCTGGAATCAGGCTATGACCGACTCCTGGAGTTTGTAAAAAAGGGAGTAACCGCGCGCGACCACATCGATGCGGGTCGAAAGGTCAAAGAAGCGGGAATTTCTCTTTCGGAATACATTATGCCCGGCCTGGGCGGGAAATCGATGTGGAGGGAACACGCGATTGAGACGGCCAGGGTTCTCAACCAGATCGATCCGGACTTCATCCGCGTACGGACGTTGAAGGTGCTGAAGATCATGCCGCTCTACCGGAAGATAGAAAGCGGCGAACTGGAATTACTGAGCGATGATGAGATCGTAGCGGAGGAAAGGCTGCTGATTGAAAATCTTGATGGGATTCACAGCCGGTTGGTCAGCGACCATATACTCAACCTGCTGGAAGAGCTCGAGGGGGACTTTCCCGAAGCAAAAGACAGAATGCTGGCGACCATCGACCGTTATCTCGCCCTGGATCGCGCCGAAAGAGAAAATTTCCGGCTCGGCAGGCGGAGCGGATATTATCGCTCGCTGGACGATCTGGGAAATCCCGATCTGCGGGCGCGAGTAGATCAAATCAGGAATCGAATTGAAACCGAGAAACCGGGCCAGTTTGAGCAGATCATCTCCGATCTGATGGAGTCGTTTATTTAAAGAAGAAAAAACGCCGCGGATTCCACGGATTCCACGGATTTTAATCTGTGATGATCCATGGAATCCGCGGCGTTTTTTTACTGTTTTCTTTCAACCAGTTCGATCAGAAGCCCGTTGGTCGAACGTGGGTGAATAAAGATAACTCTTGAATCCGAAACCAGCGCGGGTTCCTCGCCGGAGAATTGCACTCCCAGATTTTTCAGCCGCTTCATTTCCGCTTTCAGGTCGTCGACCTGAATGGATATGTGATGCAGCCCTCCTCCACGCTTTTCAACAAATCTCTGAATCATGCCCTGCGGGCCGACGGGCTCGATCAATTCGAGAGTCACATCGGCTTTGGATATCAGGGTCGATCTGAATCCAGCCTCCGGCTCCGCGCGCGATTCCGCGATTTCAAATCCAAACAGACTGGAGAGCAAAGCCAATGTTTCCTCTGTATTGTTCACCACCATTCCAACGTGATCCAATTTCCTGATCATGACAGCCCTCTCAAAGCTCGCAGAGTTCTATCAAAACGCCTGCCGTAGTTTCGGGATAGAAAAAGGCTATACGGCCGTGCGCGCCGGGCCTGGGACAACCTTCAATCAGTTTCGCTCCACTCCGCTCGAAATCGCGGATGGAAGCCTCGAGATCCTCCACCTCAAAGCAGAGATGATTAATAGCGCCCTTCTGCCCCCGGACTACCTTGGACATCGGATTATCTCCTTTATCCGGCTTCGTATGATGCAGGACTTCGAGTGAAGTATCTCCGACGTGCAGAAACCCGATTTGAAGATCCATCGGCTTGTCTTCCTTGATTTCCGAACAGGTGAGTCCGAAGCCCTTGAATTGTTTGATTGCCTGATCGAAGTCATCCACCATAATGCCGATGTGACGCAGCTTTTTCAGCATATTTCCCCCTGCCCGACCGGTCATTCCTGCAAGAATTCAGAATTCACGCGCCCGGGAACGCAGGCGTCCCGCCTGCATGCGGCCGGGCCGGCCGCGGTCTCAGGTTACCCTCTTTCGTTGCCGACGATGCAAACACTGCCAATTCCGGTTCCCGCGTTTCCCCCGAGATTGTGAGTCAGGCCCAACCGCGGATTTTTCACCTGCCGCGCCCCCGCCTTTTCCTGAAGCTGTTTGTATATTTCGTACATCATACGCAATCCGCTTGCGCCCAGCGGATGGCCAAAACACTTCAGCCCTCCATCGGTGTTCACCGGGAGGTCGCCTTTCAGGGTGAATGTCCCGGCATTGATATCCTCCTGCGCGCGCCCTCGAGCGCTGAATCCCAGGTCTTCATACACGATCATTTCGTGAATGGTGAAGCAGTCGTGCACTTCGGCAAGGCTGATCTCCTTGCGCGGATTTTTTATCCCTGCTTCCTGATAGGCTTTCCGCGATGCAAGCACATTCTCTTCGATGTGGACAAAGTCGTAGTCCTGTCTCATCGCGCCCTGGCGAGCCCCGACGCAGATGTTGAGCGCCTTTATGTAAATCGGATCCGCCCTGAAATTCCTGGCCAGATCCGCGCGCGTGACGATTGCCGCGGCCGCTCCGTCGCTGACGCCGCAGCAGTCAAAAAGACCGAGGGGCCACGCAACAATGGGGGCTTTGACCACCTGCTCGACGCTCAATTCATTTTTGAAATGAGCCTTGGGATTCAGACTGCCGTTATGATGGTTTTTCACCGCGATTTCCGCAAGAAGCCGCTTCCCTTCTTCAGGACCCAGCTTGTAATCATTGAAGTACCTGGTCGCCATATAGGCAAACGACGCCGGCGCACTGTATCCGGGACCGATACCTGATGTCCCGTCGGGGTTATCGCCGACGATGGCGGGGCCTTTAACTCCGGTGGTTCCCGAATCTTTCAGCTTTTCCACTCCGATCGCCAGCGCAACATCACAGGCGCCCGCTATGATGGCATAGGTTGCCGCTCGCAGCGCTTCCGATCCCGTCGCGCACATATTTTCGACTCTTGTCATGGGAATGTACTGCAATCCTACAGGCGAAAGCGTAATGGCACTCAAGCCCGAAAACACAGTTCCTATCCAGGCGGCTTGGATTTGTTTGGGCTCAATCCCCGCATCCTGAAAGGCTTCGTAAGCGGCCTCCACCAGGAGGTCTTCGACCCCCATATCCCAGCGCTCTCCGAATTTGGTGCAGCCCATTCCTACGATGGCAACTTTGTCTTTAAGAGTTTCCATCTCTTTTCCTCCTTGTCGACCGGCCAGACTTACTCCGCCATGGGTTTTGCTTTCCAGAAATAGTTGATGATCCCCTGCCCCTGCGACATTTTTCTATAGGTCATCTCAACGGGCATGCCGATCCGGACCTTATCAAGATCGTAATCGGTCAATTCGCAGATCAGCCTGCCGCCTTCGTCAAAGTCAACCACTCCGTTCAGGCCAGGAGGTGTCTTTGTCGGCTGCAACTGATCGATAGCATAGCTGAACAGCTTCCCCTTTTTATCCGAAAATTTGTAATCCTCAAAAGTGTCTTTCGACTGGCACACGGCGCAGACTCTGATTTTCTGTCCGATTGGATGGAATTGCGGTGTTCCGCAATTCCTGCAGCGGACGCCATACAGAGCCGTAATGCTTTTCCGTTCCCTCCAGCGGCTGATGAGAGAAGGCTCGGAACGCGCAGGAAGACTGGATGCTTCCAGCGGGATAAGATTCCGCCAGCTGAGATATTTGGCATAATCGATAGGAGTCTTTCTTTGCAGCTTGTCTCTGATGCCGGGTTTTACACGAGCACGCGCGATGTCTTGCGTGGTGCGAAGCGCAAAAGTGTCGCAACCGTCCCCGTAGTTGGCAAACAGGATTCGCTCCCCCGGCGCCGCTTCCCCCAGGGCGGCCATGAGCATCAACAACGAAGCCGCAGTGCCGGCATTTCCAATGGAGGCAAACAGCGGATCCTGGACCTGCCCTTTTTCGAAGCCCAGCTTTTTTGCCAAATCCGCATGCTCACGGATACCCGCTGCATTGAAAACAATTCGCGAGAAATCGCGTGGAGCCGACCCGCACTTCTTCATCAGCCCGGAAACAGCTTCCTGCATCGTTGGAACGTAGCCCACGACATCAATAAAGCGGCTTTCGCTAGATTGAACAAAATCATCCTTTCCCGTTCTCCAGGTATCCGTAAAATCGCTGAAAACGGAATGGCATTCCTCTATTTCCACAATAGGATGATCCGATCCGATCACGATGGCCGCGGCGGCATCTCCAAGAAACTGCTCCAATCGTCCTTGCGGAGCTCCCAGGCGTGAATCGGATGCGACCACCATTGAGTTTCTTGCTGAGCCGCTTTTCACTGCATCCAGGGCTGCTCGCATCGCGATGGAAGCGGATCTCAACGAATTGGTGAAATCAGCTGTGCAAATTTCTTTGTTCAGATCAAGGGCGCTCGCGATGATTGCAGCCCCCTGTTTTTCCCTGTATGGGTTTGTCGTGGTGGCAAGATACAGAGCATCCGGCAAGTCACTGCGGCTCAGACAATCGGATGCGGCAGCAACCGCCATGGTAATGGTGTCCTCATCATAGCCGGCTACGGCTTTTTCTCCACCCGTTCCTTTGACGCGCCAGAATTTCGCTAATTCTTCAATGCTCAACCTGTACCTGGGAATATAGGCTCCAATTGATGTAATTCCTGTCATTCCCCCTCCTCCAAGTTCTGGCCGGGAGCGCCGGCGTCCCGCCGGCTCTTTCACAGCCTATTTATTGAGCAGTGCAGCTTTGGTAACGCTGCAAATTAGCCGGCGGGACGCCGGCGCTCCCGGCCCTCAATTCCTATAATTCAATCTCTTTCAGATCGGTCGATATCAGCATTTTCGGCTCGGTAAAAGCCTGCACCTCTTCAGCTGTCCAGCCGGGAGCCGTTTCCCTGAGGACTAAGCCATCCGATGTCACCTGAACCACAGCAATATCGGTGACAATAAGCTCCACACAGCGGGAAGCAGTTAGAGGATAGCTGCACTTTTTGAGAATCTTGAGCTGACCTTTCGGCGTGACGTGCTCCATCGCTACAATGATCCGGCGGCATCCCGCCGCGAGATCCATCGCGCCGCCAATATTTCCTATTCCCCTTTCCGGGAATGTCCAATTGGCCAGGTCGCCCTTCTCCGATACCTGCAGGGCTCCCAAGACCGAAATATCGATGTGCCCGCCCCTGATCATTGCAAATGACTGCGCATGATCGAAGAAGCTCATGCCCGGCAGCCGGGAAAAGGGCACTCCGTTGGCACCCAGGAAATATGGGCTCTGTTCAGGTTCGGGGGGGACGCCGCCAAAGCCAAGGACTCCATTCTCGGCATGGAAGATCACGGTTTTGCCTTCGGGCACGAAATTCGCAGTCAGGGCCGGTATGCCGCCGCCCAGATTTACGACCGCCCCGTCTTCGAATTCCTTCGCAACCCGAAGAGCTATCGTCTGCCGGTCGAGCCGCGCTTTCATTCTTCCCTCCTGTTGGGCATCTCAACGATGCGATCGACGAATATCCCCGGTGTCACAATAATCTCCGGGTCGAGTTCTCCGGTTTCCACTATCTGTTCCGCCTCGACAATGACGACCTTTGCCGCTGTCGCCATTACTGCGTTAAAAGACCTCATGATGCCGCGATAAACGAGATTTCCCATTTTGTCGGCCCGGTGGGCCTTGATAAGCGCATAATCCGCCCGCAGCGCAAATTCCAGCAGCATCTCCTCGCCGTCTATGATTCGTTTTTCTTTGTCTTTCTCAACGAGTGTCCCTACCCCGGTCGGAGTATAGAATCCACCCAGACCTGCGCCGCCGGCCCGTATTCTCTCGGCCAGCGTCCCCTGGGGCACGTATTCCAGTTCTGCTTCTCCGGCCAAATATTGCCTTTCAAACGCACCGGGCTTGGACATAACCAGCGATGCGGGAACACTGCAGATTGCCTTCTTTATCTGTCTGTTTTCCAAAAGGATTTCTTCGTCGATAAACGGTTTCCCGCCGAGAGAACCGATCCCGAGTGAACCGGACACTCCCGCGCCATTCACGATCATGGTAAGTCCCTTCGCTCCATGATCGCGCAAAGCCCTGATGAGATTCTGCGGCTTATCAACGGCATGTCCGAAGCCGCCAATCATGATGGTGGCGCCATCGGGGATGTCGGCCACCGCTTCGTGAAAACCGGGGAAGACTTTGGTTTTCATTGAGGCCTCCCTTTGAATTCCAAATTCCAGATTCCAAATCTGGAATCTTCAGCGCCGGCCGACCCCTACTGAACTACCAGTAATAACGGCCGTTTCCCTTGCAGATTCATGCATGAACTCCCAGGAACGATTAACGGATAAATGCCTGGCGCCAAATGCGGAGATTGTAACATGGAAAGAAGCCAGAAGTCAGAAAGCAGAAGCCGGAAGCCGGAAGAAGAATTCCGGTCTTTGGCATTCTGGCTTCCGGCCTCTTTTTTAATTGCATCGAATCATCGAAATACGATATCTGTTGCGGACGGAGGAGAGCACGCATGGCCATGAACAAGGTTTTTTCGAGCTGCGATGATGCGGTGGCGGACATCTTTGACGGCGCCGTGATTATGATCGGCGGATTCGGCTCTTACGGAGGCCTGCCGATCAGCCTGATTGTGGCGCTGGCAAAGCAGGGCGCCAGGAATCTGACGATAATTGCAAACCAGGGGGGTGTCGGTCTTGAGTTGAGCAAGAAAATCAAGCCGGGCGGCTATCAGGATATCGGCGCTTTGTACGCAAAAGGCCAGGTGAAGAAGTTTATCGGATCCGTCCCTGCTCTCGGTGGCATGCCGCCGACTTCCCCGATCGAGACACTGCATCGGGAGGGAAAGGTTGAAATAGAAATGGTTCCGCAGGGGACGCTTGCTGAAAGGATTCGAGCCGGGGCCGGCGGTCTTGGGGGCTTTTATACTCCTACCGGTGTAGGCACTCCCGTAGAAATCGGAAAGGAAAAGAAAGTGATCAACGGCAAAGAGTATTTGTTGGAATTGCCTCTGACCGCCGATTTCGCTCTCATCAAGGCTCACAAAGCCGACACGCTGGGGAATCTGGTTTATCGAGGAACGGCAAGATGTTTCAATCCAGTGATGGCAATGGCTGCCAAAACTACGATTGTTGAAGTCGATGAACTTGTGCAGCCGGGAGAACTGGATCCGGAAGTGATCGTCACTCCTCACCCGTTTGTGAGCCGCATTGTGGAGGTGCCGAGATGAAAGCGCGTTTGGACGAACAAACCATTGCTTTAAGAGTAGCCAAGGAATTTGAGGATGGAATGGGGATCAATCTGGGATACGGCATGCCCGGGTTGTGCGCCAATTTGATCCCGGAGGGAAGAACGGTTTACTTTCACGGCGAAAACGGCGTTCTGGGATACGGCGCTTTGGGAGAGGATAAGCAAAAGGACTATGAATTAATCAATGCCTCCGACCAACCCGTTACCCCCATGCCCGGCATGTGCTTTTTCGACAGCGCCATGTCTTTTGACATGATCCGGGGCGGGCATATCGACTTGGTGGTTCTAGGAGCTTATCAGGTCTCGCAAACGGGAGATTTGGCCAACTGGGGCCGGCCGGGCCGGCCCGCCACCGGCATGGGAGGCGGCATGGACTTGGCTGCGGGATGCAAGTCAGTAATCGTGATGATGCTCCACAATACCAAGGATGGAGCTGCACGGATAGTGAAGCAATGCAGCTTTCCGTTAACAGCCAAGAACTGCGTGGATAAGATATTCACCAATCTGGCAGTCATTGATGTGACCCCAAAAGGGCTCATCCTTAAAGAGGTTGCTCCAGGCTGGACAGCTGAGGAAGTGCAATCGCTCACCGAAGCTCCTCTCATCATCGCCGACGACTTGAAGGAAATTGAGTTGTAGGTGGAATTGTAAAAACCAAAACGCCACGGATTCCACGGATTTCACCGATTTTAAAATCGGTGAAATCCGTGGAATCCGTGGCGTTTTTCAGCGGCTTAGACTGTGGCCCGGATTTCGATGTAGTGCTTGATGTAAATGATGATGAGTAGCGATACCACAGCCACAGCAGCCAGGAAATACCAACCCGCCGTGAAATTGCCCGTCCAGTCTCTCAGCCATCCCAGCATTTGAGGGCCGATAAACCCGAAGATTCCCGGCCCCAGGGAAACCACTCCCATCACGTTTCCCATTTCGCGGCCGCTCACAAGCTCCGCCGCAAGGGAGAAACACTGCTGGGCTGCCGATAATCCCACTGAAAGCACAATGGCCGAGGAGATCCAGAACAGCGGGAGGATCCTTGTGTCCATGCATAAAGAAGCCGGAATGAGGATTGCCATCATGAGACCCATAACATTCCATTTGTTGAACCGGTCCATCAGATAGCCAAACAGCATGTTGGCGCATATCGCGACTACAAATCCGGTGCTGATGATTTGGGCGGCGGCAGTCATGTCTTTTTTCCCGAAGACCATCTCTACCGCTCCCGGAATAAACCAGTTGGAACTGAAATATCCTACCCCGACAATTCCCTCCAGTACGGCGAGCGCCCAGATGACCGGGTTCCGGAAGACAGATGGAGCTTGTTCCGCGCCGGTTTGTTTCTGCTGTTTCTTTTCAGGCTTCCTGTCAACGTGCGGGGCGTCCGCTTTGGGGCGGATTCCGTAACAGGAGTAGAAGATGAGTGCGCCAAGAAATGCAATCCCCGCGAATGCAAGAATGCCATTCCGCCAGCCGAACCTCTCTCCAATGGCGCTGCCGAAGGATGCGCCCACCGCGGTACCAAGTGCAGTGATTGCCCCCACCATTCCCATGGACCGGCTTCTCAGTGAAAGGGGCGCCGTTAGCGCGATGGCAGTCATTACACACACAAACGCAGGCCGATAGCCCAACAACCAGATAGCGCGTCCGGCAAAGGCCGTTGGAATGCTCCAGATCCGGCTTAGAACAAGCAGGCCGATCGTAACCATAAGAAGTCCAGCGGTCATGACTCTCTTCTCGCCGAAGCGTTTCGCAAGCATTCCGCCGGGCACGCTCAGAAGCAGCGCAGACAGGCCGTACATGCCCGTGAAGGTGCCATACAACGAGGCGCTCATTTTAAATTCTCTTTGGGCTTCTCTCAGCAGCGGAGAGGATCCCAAATTCGACATTTGAAGCGCCATCATGGCCAGGATCGTCGCAACGAATGGCAATATCCAGCCTCGTGGGGTTTCTTTGACGACTTCCTGTTCAATTTCCGCCTGTTGCATCCGACTTTTCTCCAGTGAAAAACGGTGACAGCCACCGATGTCCCCTAGTGCAAAGCTGTCCGTGAATTCGGGGACATCGGTGGCTGTCACCGTTTTTCAGATCACACCAAGCGCTTTAAGAACCTTGTCGGGAGTAATGGGAAAATCCAGAATCCATTTGCCGATGGCATTGTAAACAGCGCCCGCGAAGATGCCCGACAATGCTGCGCCGACATTCTCACCAATGCCGCACGCGCCGTAAGAGGAATAACCCAGATGGGTTTCGTGAAGCATGCATTGGATGACCGGGTAGTCGTTCATGGTCCCCAGTTGATATCCAATATGATTGTAGTTGAGGCCCACGCCGGTCCTGGGACAACAGATCTTCTCTTCTGTCGCATTCCGGCCCAAGGCCATGTTGGCCCCGCCATATTGCTGACCCTCGGCGCCCTTTTGATTAAAAACGTGGCCGACGTCGTTGACACAGGCGAGACTGACCACAATGATTTCGCCGGTCTCCGTGTCCACTTCGATCTCGATGAAATGGGCTTGCCTGCTCATCATGTAAAGCCGAGGGTCCGGTTTTCCTTCCGAGGTCAGTCCGGTGATACCGGGAATCACGGGATTGGCAATTGCCGGGTCGGTATCCCAGAATGCGTTCGCCACGTCCAAGACTGCTCTCCTGTTAGGGGAATTGGATTTTTCAAAAATCATGCTGTCGTGGATATCCAGTTCTTCCGGTTTTTTCCCAGGGAAAAACGGGGGGTCTTTTTGTCTTGGCCTCGTCGCATATTGCAGAATTTTATTCTTGAGCTGTCTGGCTGCGACGATCAATTGAGGCGTAGTGCTGATGGTCCCAAACGATCCTCCCGGTTCCGCAAAGTGATACACATGATTATCGGAGCGCCTTTCCTGTATCACGGTGTCTTCGAACTTCAGTCCAATCTCGGAAGCTACGCAGTGGCGGAAGCCTGATTCGGTATCGATGCCCGGGTCGCAACGCATCCCTACGATGGCGACTTTCCCATCGCGAAGTATCAGGCACGAGTATCCATCAGCCAGAATTCCTTTAAGCCCGACTCCCCACTCGTTGATGGACATGAAGCCTAAGCCGTGCATTCTCATGTTCGGAAGTTTCTTCATGCCCGGAGGATGCCATTTCTGAGGCCAGCCTATCGCAGCTTTCCCGCGGTCGATGACCTCTTTGAGACTATGCCTTTGCGGGAATCCATTGTCCTTCTGGTATTGCGTAACCCAATCCCAGTCGTGGCCGGCACATCCGTCGTTCCTCAGCGCCACCTCCGTAGGGTCGAGCCCGAATTCCGCAGCCACGCGGTCGAACATGATGTTGTGCGGCACGCAGGCAGGGGCTCCGTGCCTGACGCTTTCCAGGTATCCCCGGTTTGTGAAAGCCCACTGCTGTGTGCTGCGTATCTTTCTGATGGTCGTGCATTCAGGAGTCTTATCCTTCGCAGGATTCCTTACGCCCACCACATTCCAATGATAGCCGGTAATCGTCCCATCCTTTTTGGCTCCAACTTTGCATGAATAGGTTCCGGATTCATCGCCGCCGCAATAGAAATTGCTCTCATCAAACAGGAGCTTCACCGGCCTCCCGAGGACCCTCTTCGCCAGCCGGATGGCGAGCCGGATAAAGCTGTAGGAATAGGCCAGCCACGATAAGCCTCCGAACACGGAACCCTGATAGGGATAGGTGAGTGTTATTTTGCTCCAATACCCGCAGGGCGGATGATAATCGCTTCTGCTTTTTGGCCGGTAATCCAGCGGGATTTTGCGTCTTGAAGCTTCATCCCGGCCGACCAGGTCCCATGCAACCGAAGGAGTGCTCTCGCTGCTGAGGGTCTCGGACATATCGTGCTGGTGGTGCAGCCAGAGATCCAGAAACTCTCCGCGCCATTGCGCGATACACACCATCGCCTCAACGCCCGCCGGCGAGTTAATCGCCCTTTTGATTTTGTACTCGATGATTTTATCGGCTTCCGCGAACGCCTTCTCGACATTATCGATTTCAACCTCTTCCGTCTGGACCGTATTGGGTTCTTTTGCAGTGGGATCCAAACGCATCACTTCAGTCATTATCTTTGGAGCATCGGGTTTCAGCGACTCCTCCATTTCAAGAATAAAGGGACGCTCTTCCCATTCTATTTTGATCGCTCTCAGCGCCCTGTCACAGATTTCCTCGCTGTCGGCGACTACCGCAACACCCATCGGGTGCTGGTAGAAGTCGCTGATTCCCGGCAACGTCAGGATATTGTATCTGCTGGCGCTGGAGCATCCTGTGACGCTGTCGGTTGCAATATCCGGATCATCAAATCTGAGAATATCCCGGACTCCCGGCAGCGCCGCGGCTTCGCGGGTATCGAGAGTCGCGATCCTGGCGTGGGCGTAAGGTGAAGTCAGAATCTTTGCATAGAGCATCCCTGGAAGAGTCATATCTCGCGTGTAAGTTGCTTCGCCGCTCACCCTTTCATAGGCATCCTGACGGGGCAGGTTGCGGCGCATTTCTGCATTCTCCTCAGGCGGCTTCCAAGTCCAGGGCCGGAACGGTTCGACATCTGCCATCATTCGATCCTCCTCAATGAGTCTGGATGAATCGCAGAAAACAAAAACGCCACGGATTGCACGAATTTTCACGGATTCTAGCAGAAACATGAATCCGTGTAATCCGTGAAATCCGTAGCGTTGTTGCTTTTGCCTTTTTTATTTACATTAACGAGCCGATATGGCAATGTTGCGGGATTAATTGGTGAAATGATTATGGCCCAGCGCACTATTAAACCTATCATTAACATCGCCATTAACAACATTCCCGGGATATCGCCCGGCGGGTAAAGGCTTGCATTGGTGCATGCACCAAGCCCTCATCCGCCGGCCGGGTGAGGGCTTTTTTATTATCCGGAGCTGAAAGCGAGATTATGAAAATACAAATATACGACACGACTTTAAGAGACGGGACACAGGGAGAAAGTGTTGCTTTTTCGGTCCAGGACAAACTCAGGGTTGCCCGGAAGCTGGACGAATTCGGGGTCGACTACATTGAGGGCGGCTGGCCGGGCTCAAATGAAAAGGACGCCGAATTCTTCCAGCGCGCCGCCTCACAAACGTGGCACACGGCTAAGATTGCAGCTTTCGGCAGCACAGCGTTGGCCAAAAATCTTCCGGAAGAAGACGCCAACCTCCAGGCACTGCTGGAGGCAGCCACTCCGGTTGTCACGATCTTCGGCAAATCCTGGGATTTTCATGTGCATACCGCGCTGAGAATACCGCTCAACAGAAACTGCGAGCTGATTCGCGCTTCGGTCGCCCATCTCAAATCCAAGGGGAGAGAAGTCATTTATGACGCCGAACATTTCTTTGACGGGTTCGCCGCCAATCCGGAATATGCACTTCAGACCTTACGCGCAGCTGAAGAAGGGGGCGCCGATCTCATAGCCCTCTGCGATACCAATGGCGGGAGCCTGCCGGCGCAAATACAGGCGGCCATTCGCCGGGTTCAGTCGGTCATCAAGCTGCGCTTGGGCATTCACTGCCACAACGATTCGGAACTCGCGGTGGCGAATTCCCTTGCGGCCGTGGACTGTGGAATCGTTCACGTGCAGGGAACCATGAACGGCTACGGTGAACGCTGCGGAAACGCCAACCTGTGTTCAATGATCCCTAACCTGGAAATCAAAATGGGACATAGCACCATCGGCCCCGAACGCTTGAAGCTTCTTACGGGCGTTTCCAAATTCGTCAGCCAGATCGCCAACCTGCCGCACCGCAAGGATCTGCCTTTCGTGGGTGAGAGCGCATTTGCCCATAAAGGGGGCGTCCACGTCAGCGCCGTCATAAGGGATGCGGCCACCTACGAACACATGATGCCCGAAAAGATCGGTAACGCTCGGCGCGTTCTCGTCTCTGAACTATCGGGCAAAAGCAATCTGTTGTACAAGGCGCAGGAGATGAGCCTGGATATCGGCGAATACGAAGAAAGACTCCGGCCGGCATTGAACCGAATAAAAAAGCTCGAAAATCAGGGATACGAATTCGAAGCAGCGGAGGCGTCCGTGCGCGTGCTCATGGAAACTGCGCTGAATGGCGAGAAAGAGTTCTTCACCATCGACAATTTCCGCGTCATCAACGATATGCACCGGACCGGTGAAGTCACATCGGAGGCCACCGTAAAAATCAGGGTCGGCGATCGATCGGTGCATACGGTGGCGGAAGGGGACGGCCCGGTACATGCCTTGGATCAGGCGCTTCGCCTGGCGCTGAATCAATTCTTCGAGGCTTTGCGCGGCGTGCAGCTCACGGACTATAAGGTCCGGGTGCTGGAAGGGACTCAGGGCACAGGCTCCAAGGTGCGGGTGCATATTCAGCATAGCGATGGAGATGAGAACTGGACAACGGTCGGAGTATCGGAGAACATCTTGGAAGCCAGCTATCTGGCACTCGCCGACGGCATCAGATACAAACTTTTGAAAGAGAAAGATAAAGGAAATTGACGATTGTAGATTGACGATTGACGATTGGAAACATACGCTCCGATTTGGTTCCAATCGTAAACCGTAAATTCATATGTCGCCTTCCAACATTGTGATTTCCTGTCAACGCCTGCGCAAACAGTACAAGGGACGCGGAGGCACTGTGGATGCCGTAAATGGGATCGATCTTGAGGTCTATCGAGGCGAGTGCTTCGGACTCCTGGGACCCAACGGCGCGGGAAAGACAACCACCATCGAAATCTTCGAAGGCCTCATCCGCCCGACTTCCGGCAATGTTGAAGTCCTCGGAATGCATTGGGGGAAAAACGACAACGAGTTGCGGCAGGAAATCGGCATCTCGCTGCAGGAAACGCGATTTACCGAAAAGCTTACCGTGCTCGAAACGTTGGCACTTTTCCGCAGCTTTTACCGCAAAGGCCACAAACCTGAAGATGTCATGGAAGAGGTCGGGTTGAGCGAGAAAGCAAAATCGTGGGTTGGAAAGCTTTCGGGCGGACAGCGTCAGCGGCTCGCAGTCGCATGCGCGCTGGTAGCGGATCCTCTCCTTCTGTTCCTGGACGAGCCGACAACCGGTTTAGATCCCCAGTCGCGGCGGCATTTGTGGGATGTCATCCGTAAACTGAGAAAGGAAGGGCGCGCGGTTCTCCTCTCGACCCATTACATGGATGAAGCGGAGCGTTTGTGCGACAGGGTGGCGATTATCGATCACGGCAAAATCATCGCACTTGGTTCTCCGGCGGAGCTGATTGCCGGGCTGGGGGGCGAACATATTGTCGAGTTTGCTTTGAAAGACGGAGCCAACGCCCCGGAGAATGAATTGGCAGGAATTCGGGCTGTAAAGGAAGTGCGGGTCAACGGAAATGGGATCGCTCTCACGGTAACGGAGCCGCACGTCGCCATCCCGGCTTTGCTCGAACACCTGCAATCGCGCCAGATCGAGCTGGCGCGATTGTCCACACGCCAGGCGAGCCTGGAAGATGTTTTTGTTAACCTGACAGGACGGCATTTGCGCGATGAAGAAGTATCATCCTTTTAGTGAGCTGCTGAAAGCAAGGATTCGCGAGTTTATCCGCGAGCCGGAGACCATCTTCTGGGTTTATGCATTCCCGGTCTTGCTGGCGATCGGTCTGGGAATTGCTTTTCGCAATCAACCGGCGGAACGCGTGTTTGTCGACATTCAGCAGCATGCAGCAGCCGGAGATGTGGCAAGCAATCTGCGGAAATACCCGGAATTTATCATCGCAATCCACGCCAAACCGGAGTGCATGGACCGTTTGCGGCTGGGCAAATCTGCTCTGGTTGTTGTTCCGGGTCCAGAGATCACCTACGTGTTTGATTCCACGCGTTCGGAAAGCGTTGCCGCGCGCCGGCAGGTTGACGATGTGCTACAGCGCGCCGCGGGTCGCATCGATCCCCTCAAAACAGCAGATCGGCACGTCACAGAGCCCGGAACACGATACATAGATTTTCTCATCCCCGGACTGATTGGAATGAACATGCTGGCCGGAAGCCTCTGGGGAGTCGGCTATGTGATTGTGGACATGAGGGTGCGGAAGCTGCTGAAGAGATTTATTGCGACGCCGATGAAGCGATCCCATTTCCTTTGGTCGACACTGGGCGGCCGGTTGGTTTTCATGGTTCCGGAGCTTGTTGTCATCCTGAGCGCAGGCGTAATTCTCTTCGGATTTCCGATTCGAGGAAATGTTTTCTCAATTCTTTTTCTGTCGCTATTTGGAGCAGTCTGCTTCTCCGGATTGGGAATGCTTGCGGCTTGCCGCGCTCAGAAACTGGAGACGGTTTCCGGGCTGATCAATCTGATCATGATGCCGATGTGGCTTCTTTCCGGAGTCTTCTTTTCACCGGAGCGTTTTCCGGACTCCTTCCAGATATTGATCCAGGCTCTGCCGTTGACCCAGTTTAACTATGCTTTGCGCGCTGTGATCCTGGAAGGAATGAGCTTAACTTCGCAGGTGTGGAGGCTGGTTTTCCTGGCGGCCTGGGGTGGGATTTCGTATTTTTGTACACTGCGCTGGTTTCGCTGGAACTAGTCAATTGACGATTTTAGATTTACGATTGACGATTTAAAAACCGGCCCAATCGTCAATCATAAATCGTTAATCGTCAATTTTTCTTAGGTTCCAGAACACCCATTGCCCGGTCCCTCTCGACAAGAGCTTTGGCGTAATTGACGCGCGCCTGAATTTCCGCTAACTGATCTGTGCTGTAGTCCCGCTGACGCAAGATCACCTGGTATGGGGTGGAAGCCCCCTCCAGCAGCTTCGCTTCCTCAGCAGCCAGAGTTTCGCCGCTCAATTTTGCGGCTTTGCGAGCCGCTTCCACTTGTGCTTTGGATTGAACCAAGCCAATAACTGCTTTGCGCACTTCCAGAGCGATGCTGTTGCGTGTGCCCTGAAGGCTGGTTTCCATCTGCTGCTCTTCCCGCCGTGCACGATAGATATCCGCTTTAGCTGCCCGATTCCGCAGAGTGAGCGAGAAAGAGAAACCCAAGGCATATTCCGGATAGGCCCAGTTTCGAACCTGACGGAATGCCTGGGATATTCCGCCCGGCAGTACGATCGATGCGCCACTCGGATCAGTAATAACACGGTCTCCATACAAGCCTGAGCTGTTGAAATTTGCAAAAACCAGCAAAGTCGGCTTCAGCAGATCCTTCTCATAGCGGATGGCGATGTCCTGCGTCTGCAGGTTGACCTCTGCCTGGCTTAGCTCGGGTCTGTTGTTCATGGCAATTGCCAAAGCCTCGCTGAACTTCGGGATATCAGCGTCTTTTGGATCGGGCAAAGGATCTGCAGTCTCCATCTCGATGGGGCCCAACAACTCCGAAACGTTTTTGCTGATTACGTTTTTCAAATCAACTTCACTCATCTGTAAAGATGTCTGGGCGTTGACAAGATCAAGTTCCCGGGAGGCTAATTCCGACTCCGCGGTAATGACGTCAAGCCCCGATGCAGTTCCGAATTCTTCTTTTTGCTTGTTGTCCTCATAGAGCTGCCGGGAAACCGCCAGCGACTGTTCCGTCACCCGTACGCTTTCGCGCGCCGCCACCAGGTCCCAATATGTATTCTGGGCTTGAGCCAGTGTGGTATTGACCTGCTGCCGGACAATTTCCTTGGTTATGTTCTCTTCGTTTCTTGCTACGTCAATGAAGCGCCGCCCCACACTCCTGCCAAATCCGCTGAGCAGGTTTTGTGTAAAGCTGATTGAAAGCTGCGAAACGAAATCAGGGTTATAGAGGAGAAAGAGCTGATCGGAGTTCTGGCGCATATTGTTGAACGCGACGCTGATGCTCGAACCGTTGGTAAAAGCTTGTGAGAATCGCGCCTGCAGCGACGTGGATGCCGTGTTTACTTCAGGGAGGCCGGAAACGATCGTCGAGTTCAATGGACTGTTCGTCTTGTCCACGCTGAAACCAAATGCAATGGAGGGATCGTAGCTTCCACGCGTAAAGCCGTAGACCTGCTTGGCCCCGCCTGTTATTCCGCCGGCACCTCCAAAGCTGCCGAGCCCTCCAATGCCTCCAAGTCCCGCTCCGATGGCGCCGGCAAACAGACTGGTCGGGATCTGGACGCCTGCGCCGCCTCGAGGCGCGCCACCCCCTTTGACCCTTAGCATATCGGTTTGAGCATAGAATGCACTGTTTTGGGTGGAAAGGATATCCAGGTTGTTTTCGTTGATGACGGTTTTCAGCTGAACGAGTGAAATCCGGAGCTTGCCGTCATGGACAATTCCGACAAGACTAGCCGAATTGGCAAACTCTATCTGAGGAATTCTCTGCTTTTGATAAGGCTTGTAAAACCTTGGAAACCACTCAGTATTCCGGCTGTAATCCGGGAAACCTCCAAGCCCCTGGGCCGCGACGGGCATGAGGGGACTTAAGAGAAACAGGACCGCCGCAATGAACGGAATTTTCTTCCTGCGGTCGATACTCGCATTCCGGCCCCAAAAAGTGGAATTCATCACTTTGCCTCCTTGGACCCGCCGACACTAAACGGAGTCACAGGAGTTTTGGATACCTTGCCGCTTAAGGCATCCCCATATTCAATCCCATTTCGGTCCAGAGTGATTCCCCTCGAACGATCCATTTCCACCATCGCTTTTGAATAGGTGCTCATCGCGGCAACTTCAGCCTGCTCCGCAGTGATGAGGTCCCGTTCCCTCAAGATCACCTGGTAGGAAGTTGATGCGCCTTCTGCAAGCTTATCCTTTTCCCCCTCCCACATTTCTCGCGCAAGGGAAGCAGCCTTATGAGCGGATTCCACCTGCGCTTTACCCTGCACCAGTCCGATGATCGCTTTGCGCACTTCCAGCGCGATGGTGTTGCGCGATTTCTGCCGACTGATGAGCAGCTGATTTTTTTCCAGTTGAGAACGAAGATTGTCCGCCTGGGCGGTACGGTTGCGCAGAGAAACGTTCAGGCTGAAGCCACCTGAGTATTCAGGGTACGAGGCATTAAAGGCTTGTCCAAAGGAATCGGCCATTCCCGAGTCCGACGTGGCATTGGTTCCCTGCAGCCCGGAACCTGCATAAAAACCAAAAACCGAGAGGCTCGGCTTCAGGGCTTCTTCCGTAAAGCGGTCCGAAACATCCTGGTTCTTCAGGTTGATGTCCGCCTGCCGCAGTTCGGGCCGGGACTCCATCGCATTTGCGAGGGCCATTTGCAATTCCGGAATATCCGCCGCAGCAGGCTGCGGCATCGCGTCTGCGATGATAATCCGCGCGGCGTCCAGTTCAGGCCCGACCTTCTTCACCAGCATGTTTTTCAGGGTGGCTTCCTGGAATTCCAGGTTCGTCGTCGCCATCGTGAGGTCCCGCTCTCGAGACGCCACCTCCGACTCTGCCGAAGTCACGTCAAGCGGCGACATAATACCAACCTCGAGGCGCGCTTTGTTGTCTTGGTAAAGTTGCTCGGAGACTGTCAGAGCTTGTTTGGCCACACGAACGCTTTCCTGAAGGGCTGCCAGATCCCAATACGCATTCTCAACCGCCACAACAGTGGTGATCAGCTGAAGCCGGAAAACGTCTTCCGCAACTTTGGTATTGTTTCGAGCGACGATGATATAGCGTTCGTTATAAAGGCGACCCAATCCATTCAGCAGAGGCTGGTTTACTCCCAGCGCGAATCGCGTCACGGATGCCGGGTTAAATATAAGATACTGCTGGTTCGAGCTTTGCTGCTGCCCGTTCAAGGTCAGCGAATAACTTGTGCCCGATGAAAAAAGTTGGGCGTAGCTGGCGGTAAAAGCAGAAGTCTGTCCAAGGACATTATCGATTCCGGATACAACACTGGTGTTCAATGGGGAGGTGACGCGATCAAAGCTGAAGTTTACACTCAAAGTGGGATCGAAATTGCCCGAAGCCCCGACTTGCACCGCACCGCCGCCGCCCGTAATTCCACCGGCGCTGCCGACGCCGCTTCCAGCGCTGGATCCGGTGATGCCGGCGCCGAGAGCTCCGGCCGTTAATCCGCCTGGAGTCGTACCGCCGGTAAAGCCGCGCGGCGACTGGCCGGCCTGGCTGCGAAGGAGATCGGTTTGGGAAAACTCAGGAATGTAGCGCTGCACCGCTATATCCAGGTTGTTCTCCAGCGCCAAAGCCAATGCATCGGCAAGCGTCAGTCTGAGCTTGCCGTCCTGAATTAAGCTTTCAATCCTGGCGGAGTTGTCGAACACTAGCCGCGGGACGGTTCTCTCCTGGAAGTTCTTGAAGATGCTGGAAAAAATTCCGGATTTATTTGTTTCGTATTGACCTATCTGCGGATAGTTTCCGTGATCGGTTTGAGCGATAATGAATGCCTGAGGGATCAGCCAATAGATGCACAACCCAATGAAAATGGCTGATCGGTAAGAGTGCTTTCTCATCTGGACCTCCTGAAACCGAGGATGCTGGTTAAAACCTGCGATTGTACACCCAAACGGGCAAATTCCAGCAAGCGAGATTGAGGCTTTCATAACCAAAGCGGTTCTCGCGCAGCGCTCATAAATACGACAACATTGTTTTAATTGTTTCGAGACAATGGACTTTGGAGATACGGTAGTCTGCTCTGCTTATCAGCTGTCCGCTTGTTGCTGAAAGCTGACGGCTGAAGGCTGATAGCTTTTGAAATGCATCCGGGGAAAGCCGAGCGCTGAAAACTCGGCACGGCAATTCGGGCAGAAAGAGGTTTATTGGCCTGCTTGTTTCCTGGCGGTTTCGTAAACGGGGTCTTCTACCTTCAATCCGATGAGAAATTCGTGCCCATGAGGCTGACAATAAACAAGTTCACCCACAAATGTAACGGTTCCCCATTCAACCTTAACCAGCGAAGCGGAAGGCAGCTCTTCCTTCATAATCAGGCTCAGGCCGTGGACGGAGAGATCTGCCAGCCGGGCCTTACAGCTGTCAATTCGGAGATCGGCACAGCTTACTTTCACGGTCAGGTCCGTCTTAAATCGAGTTCGACTTCGCCTATTCATAACGGTTCCAATCGGTAGTTGAGCTTTGATACCTTAGCAGAAAACGAACGAAATATCTTTGTGTGAATTTGACAAAAAATTTCGGTCCAACTATGCTCTCCGTCACTCATTCTGATTGGCTTTCAGCTGTCAGCCGTCAGCTTTGAGCAAAAACGGTTTCGCTGAGAGCTGACGGCTGAGAGCTGAAAGCTCTATGATGCTGATCAGCCTTAGGGAGGAAGACGAGGTTATGGGACTTTTGAAGATTGACGCGACCAAATGCAAGAGAGATGAGAACTGTGTCCGGGCGTGTCCGGCAGCCATTATTCGACTTCAGGATGTACGGTCTGTTCCGGAAATCATTCCAGGGTCGACATGTTTGGAATGCGGCCATTGCGTCGCAGTTTGTCCCCACGGAGCGCTCGATCACGAGCGTATCCCGATAAAAAATTCGCCTCTAATCCGGGAGGAACTCCGGATCGGCGAAGAACAAGCGATGCAGTTTTTGCGTTCCCGCCGCTCCATTCGCCGTTTCCAGGACAAGCCGGTGGAGAAGGAGAAAATTCAAAAGCTTATCAACGGCGCCCGCTATGCGCCGACCGGCGGAAACAGCCAGATGGTCGAATGGTTTGTCCTAAACGATAAGAAGCGCATCAGGGATATCGCCGCCCTCACAATCGATTTCATTCGGCAGATGTCAAAAGACCCGCAGGTGATGGCGGAAAGACCATACCTGCCCATGATTGTGGCCGCCTGGGATGCAGGCCTCGATTCTGTGCTCAGGGGAGCGCCGGCTGTGGTCATTGCGTCGGCTCCAAAGGAAGCGATGAACGGGACGGTGGATCTTACGCTTGCTCTTTCATATCTCGACCTGCTCGCACCTGTGATGGGATTGGGAACCTGCTGGGCCGGTTTGCTCCAGGGAGCAATGCTTTTCTCCCCCGACGTTAAGCGGGCGGTGGGATTGCCGGAATCCCATCCACATCATTATCCTATAATGCTGGGCTATCCCGATGTGACGTACTACCGGCTTCCCGAACGAAGAACACCAAAAATCGTCTTTGCGTAACAAAGCAAAAAACACCACGGATTTGACTGATTTGGGATCCGTGAAATCCGTGGCGTTTTGTATTTACTCATTGCAGCCGGAAACCGGACGATAAGACGGCGGCTTCTCCTTGCGACAGTTTACTTTTTGTGTCGCAGGAGAAAGCGATCATCGGAACATTAAGAGAGGATTAGCACAGCCTGAATTTCAGTGAATCTTGGGCACCGTATTTGCACTCCTGCAAACAACATTAGAATATATTTACCTATATTGGATAAAACACAATCGAATCTGCATCGTATTATGTGCAGGACCCTTTCGAGGGCAACGAAGTAGTTAATTGCAGCATTGCAGTTCGAAATGCAGAGGACGGCTATGGATAATGCGGGTATCAATAAAAGACCGGAAGTATCGATTGCATCGGCGATAATCCTATTAACAGCGATCTTTGTTCTAACCGCAAGAACTGCGGCATCTCAGGAGAAATCAACTCAGGAGACAATCACTACTTTCACGAGCATGATGAGCAGCATTCCATTGAGCTCGATCGAACAGGCCGAGAAGGATGGAACCTCCTATCACCTCTCGCTGAAGGATATGACCAAGATGGCTCTTCAGAACAACTTGGATATTGCCATTTCGGACACGAACGAGGAGATGTACCAGGACAAAGTACTTCAAGCCTTCGGCACTTACGATCCCGCACTAAGTTTCACCCTGGGCGCCCGATCCACGACGCAGCCGAATACAAACTTGTCGACCTCATCCACCCAGGGAACCTCCAACAATTCAACGATCGATACATGGAACATGCAATTCAATCAAAACATTCCTACCGGGGCCGCGATTGTAGGAAGCTTAAACTCGAATCGAAGCGACACCAACCAAACGTTTGCTCTATTCAGCCCGCAATACAACACTTCGTCATCCATTCAAATCACTCAGCCTCTGCTGCGCAACCGATCCATTGACCAATCGAGGGGTACCATCAAAATCGCCAATCTCGATGTCAAAATCAACGACAGCCAATTCAAACAGACAGTTACCGGCATAATAGCAACCGTTCAGGGAGTTTATTGGGACCTGGTCAACGCCGTACGGGACTATGAGATTAAGCGTGAGGCCATAAAGCTTGCCCAGACCACGGTGAAGGAAAACCGGGAAAAGGTGCGGGTCGGGACCATGTCGCAGATAGACATAACAACGGCTGAGGCGGCTGTTGCAAGCCGCATCGTGGATCTCATCACTTCGCAACAAAACATCAACGCGGCTGAAAACAACCTGCGGTCCACGATCTCAAACGACCGCAAAAGTGAAATCTGGCAGAAGGTGGTCGTGCCTACCGATACCGCCGATTTCGTCGAGTACAAAGTCGATCGAGAGATTGCCATCAATACGGCCCTGAAGCTACGACCCGAGCTCGAACAATATGATCTGCAGCTTCAGGAGAACCATGTCAATTACCGCGTGCAGAACAACCTGAGGAAATGGCAGTTTGACGCTGTCGGCTCTTTCGGAACGGTAGGAGTGGCCGGCCCGCAGAGCATTTCGGCGCTTACCGGACAACCGTCGGTTCCGTCTTCGATGGTTGGGGGAGTCGGAACAGCCTACCAGACCCTTTTCACGCAGGGCATGAAAAACTGGTTTGTGGGATTCAATGTCCAAATACCGCTGCGGAATAGGGCGCTGGATGGACAGATCGGACAGCTCGATGTGCAGAAAAAGCAGCTTCTAATGAACCGCAAGAGTCAGGAGCAGAAAATCGCCGTGCAAATCCGTAATGCCTATGATGACCTGAAAAGCAATCAGCAAAAGGTCGAAGCGGCCAAAGTTGCGCGGCAACTGACTGAGGTGCAACTGGATGCAGAACAAAAGCGCTTCAAGGCTGGAATGAGCAATAATTTCCTTATCCTCCAAAGACAAACCGACCTCGAGACGGCGCAAGGAGCGGAACTGCAAGCGCTGGTCGCTTACAAGAAAGCGATCATAACGCTCCAGCAGGACATGTACACATTGCTGGAATCGAACGACTTTGAAATGGCCGGGGCAAGCTCCGGCAAGACGAATTTGAAGTAAGAAATTTGAAAGACGGTGATAGACTCTGTCAAGTCAACTATTTGTTGATTGCAATGATTTGTGCGTTAATTCTACTAACCAGCTTCCGGGCTCTTGTTTTCTGTTTATGAAATAATCCCGCCGATCGACCGTATCATATATCGGTTAGATCGGGGATCTCCTAAAAGCCCAAAGGAAGAACGGCCTGGACACAGAAGGGGGCGGCGATGGCAAAAGGGCGGTGGTACAGCAACAAATATTTCTGGTTGATCATTATCATAGTCATTGGATCCGGTGGATTTGGAGCCTGGCAGTATCTTACGGCGAAAACCGAAAAGGTGAGCTACATCTTCGGAACGGTGGACCGCGGCAGCGTCGTCACGCAAGTGCAGATGACCGGGACTCTGGCGGCCGTTACAACCGTCGCCGTGGGCACGCAGGTATCCGGCACCGTGGCGGAATTGTACGTGGACTACAATTCGGAAGTGAAGAAGGACCAGGTGCTGGCAAAGCTGGACCCCGCACTGTTTCAAACGCAGCTGGATCAGGCCGATGCAAGCGTCAAGACGTGCCAGGCAATCCTGAACAATGATGCTGCAAGCATCGCTACGACGAAGGCGAATCTTCAAAACGCCAAGGTCACCGTTAAGACCAGCACTCGGAAGTACAACATTATGAAGGAGCTGAACGACGAAGGCTTGGAAACCCAGGATGACATGGATACCGCGCAGGCCACTCTGGACTCAGCGGTGGCCCAGCAGACCGCGGTGGAATCTCAGCTTGTGGCCGCGCAGGCCGCCCTCAAGGCCGATCTAGCGCGCCTGGACCAAGCCGTGGCCAACCTGAAGAATGCGCAGGTTAATCTCGACCATTGCACTATCACAAGCCCGATTTCAGGCACCGTCATTTCTCGCGCCATCGACAAGGGCCAGACCGTAGCGGCCAGTTTCTCCACCCCGACAATGTTCACGATAGGCGAAGACCTGACCAAAATGCAGGTAATCACCAACACGGACGAAGCAGACGTGGGTAAGATCAAGGCTGGCATGGATGCCACTTTCACCGTTGATGCCTACCCCGGCGAAACCTTTCATGGCACCATCAGCCAGGTTCGTCTGTCCGCCACGACCGTACAGAACGTGGTCACATACAATGCGGTGATTAACGTTCCAAATCCTGACCTGAGACTCAAGCCCGGCATGACCGCCAACATCAAAGTCGTGATCGAAAAAGTCGATAACGTTTTGAGGCTGCCGAACTCCGCGCTTCGCTTCCGTCCTGAATTACCGGACGCGGAAATGGCAGCCGCTTTTAAACGAGCCGGCGAAGAGAGATTTTATGCCTTCTATCGAAACCGGAGCCAAAACGGAACTCAGACCACAGCGAATGCGTCTGCGCAACCGACCGGCATGGCCATGGGTTTCGCCGGAGGTGCTGGAGGCCCTGGAGGCAATCGCGGCGGCTTTGCAAATGGAAATGCTACGAACCGCAGCGGACAAACCCCCAGTTCTGCAGGTAATAATCGTGGAAGACGCCAAGCACTCTGGATTATTGGTGAGGATAAGCTTATCCGCCCCGTCATTGTGAGACTCGGACTGACGGATGGCGTGCAAACCGAAATCACCGAAGGAAATTTGAAAGAAGGGGACAAGATCATTCTGAGTGCTGAACTAGCCGGAGCACGCTCGAATAACTCTCCCGCACAAACACGGGCGCCAGGCTTCGGCGGTCCAATGGGCGGCAGAATGCGTTGATCGCCGAATCGACAGGATTATAGGAGAGCTTCTTCATATGGGACAGGCACAGGCGCTTATAAACACAAGCCCGCCGTCGGGAACCGACTCCAATGACGGGGTGGTAATCAAGGTTGAAAACCTTCACAAAGTCTACGAGATGGGAGACAACAAGGTCCATGCGCTGCGCGGGATTTCGCTGGAAATCCACCGAGGCGAGTTTGTTGCCATCATGGGCGCATCCGGTTCGGGAAAATCAACTTTCATGAACTTGTTAGGATGCCTCGACTCCCCCTCTGATGGGACCTATCTGCTTGACAACACAAATGTTGCCCTTTTGTCGAGGATCGAGCTGGCGCGCATCCGGAACGAGCATGTGGGTTTTGTTTTCCAGGGTTTCAACCTGCTCAGCCGGACCTCGGCTTTGGAAAATGTCGAACTGCCGCTGATTTACGCTTCAATGCGGGCCAAAGAACGGCACAAGCGTTCTCACGCGGCCCTGGAAAAGGTCGGCCTGGGGGATAGGATCGACCACATTCCGTCGCAGCTCTCGGGAGGCCAGCAGCAACGAGTTGCCATCGCCCGGGCGCTGGTGAATCATCCTTCGATCCTGTTGGCGGATGAGCCCACGGGCAATCTCGACAGTCGAACCAGCGTCGAGATCATGGACATATTCCAAGAATTGAATGAAACAGAAAAATTGACCCTTGTGATTGTGACGCATGAGCCGGATATCGCCGACTATGCGAAGCGCATAATTCATTTCCGCGATGGCCACATTACCCGGGATCAACTCGTTGTGAACCGGCGCGTGGCCTCGGAAGTTTTGGCCAGCCTGCCCCCAGCGGAGGAATACCAATGATACTCTTGCTTACTATTTTCCGGGTCGCCTTCAAAGCGCTTGGCCGCAACAAAATGCGTTCGATCCTGACGATGCTGGGAATTATCATCGGCGTTTCAGCGGTCATCGCCATGGTCAGTGTCGGGCAGGGAGCGCAACAAACCATCTCCGAGGCGATCGCCAGCGCCGGAAGCAACATGCTTTTCGTGATGCCGGGCGCCTGGAACTCCGGGGGCGTGCGTATGGCGCTTGGCACCACCAGTCACCTTCAGATTGACGACTGTCAGGCGATCGAGCGCGAGTGTCCTGCGGTGAAATATGCCTCGCCGGTGGTCCGCAGCAGCTGCTCGGTCGTATATGGGAATCAGAACTGGTTTACAAACGTCCAGGGTTACGACACTCATTTTCCCGAGATCAGGCTCTGGGATGTTGATAAGGGCACATTTTATACCGAGCAGGATGTCGCCACGGCTCAGAGAGTTTGCATTCTGGGCAAGACGGTTGCGGATAATCTCTTCGCCGGGGCCGATCCCGTCGGACAGGAGATCCGGATGCGCAATATGCCTTGGCGCGTCATCGGCGTGTTGAAATCCAAGGGGCAGAGCGGCGTCGGGCAGGACCAAGACGATACTGTGATCGCACCCTATACAACCGTACAGAAAAAAATGCTGGGGGTTACCTTTATCAACAGCATCATGGTGTCGGCGATATCACAAGAAGCCTCTTCTACCGCCGAGACAGAGATTACCGAACTGCTTCGACAGCGCCACCACATTGCCAGGAGTGAGGATGACGACTTCCAGGTGCGCAATCTGGCTGACATGGCCGAATTAGCAAACAACTCCAATCAGGTTATGACCTTGCTGCTGGCGAGCATCGCGTTTGTCAGCCTGATTGTGGGAGGGATCGGCGTAATGAATATTATGCTGGTCTCGGTAACCGAACGGACGCGCGAGATCGGCATTCGCATGGCAGTGGGGGCCACGGGGGGAGATGTCCAGTTTCAGTTTCTTACCGAAGCGGTCGTCCTCGCAGTATTCGGTGGAATACTGGGAATAATCATAGGAATGGTCACATCAAAGGTGATATCCGATTCGCTTGGATGGCCGACGCTGGTTTCCACGACCGCGATCGGAGCAGCCTTCACTTTCGCAGCCGCCATCGGCATCGCGGCCGGCTGGTATCCGGCTCTCAAGGCCTCAAGACTCGACCCGATCGAAGCCCTGCGTTACGAATAATAAAGAAAAACGCCACGCCCGGGAGCGCGGCCGTCTCGGCCGCTGATGCCGGTTTCGCCGACCTGCGGGCGGGACGCCCGCGCTCCCGGGCGTGGCGTTTTCATAAGCTAGCCAGGGTGTCCGGAAAAGCCTATTCGGGTGCAGCAAGAATGATCTTTTCCCTCATCTTCATTTGCGTTTCGCGCCGTGCACGGCTGATTATCAAGTCGGCCTGCTTGTACAACTGATCGCGAGTCAGAATCTTTCTGGCATAGCCTTGCTCGATCGCTTTCAGCCCAACCGCAACCGCCTCCCGTGTGAAAACATCGCGTTCATCCATTTTGGGAATGATGTAATCGGGGCTGAGCCCATTATCCTCGGCACATTTTGCAAGCTCCGTTGCGGCCGCAATGCACATCTGGTCGCTGATGGTGGTGGCAGCCACATCCAGAGTCCCTCGGAATATCCCGGGGAATCCCAGAGAGTTGTTGATCTGGTTGGGAAAATCAGAGCGTCCGGTACCCACGACCAAAGCGCCCGCTTCCTTGGCATCCCATGGCCACATTTCCGGAATAGGATTGGCGGTAATAAACACAATCGGATCCTTGGCCATGCCGGCAACCCACTCTTTTTTTATTGTATCGGGTCCAGGAGTGGATGCGGCGGAAAGCACGTCGGCGCCGCGCATCGCCTCTTCAACATTACCGACCAGATTGTCTTTATTGGTTAACTGGCACATTTCCCATTTTTCTTTATGGGTTTTCTGGAGTTCCTTGCGCCCTTTGTGAAGCGTTCCCTTGCTGTCGACAAAAATCAAATTGCCTGGTTTTGCGCCGTATGCCATATAGACCGCGCCGATGCGGATGTTGGCCGCGCCTGAGCCGACTAGTGTGATTTTGACGTCTTGAATCCGTTTGCCGACGATCTTCAGAGCATTGATGAGCCCTGCGAGGCAAACGGTCGCCGTCCCTTGCTGATCGTCGTGCCAGACCGGTATTTTGCAGCGCCGGCGCAATTCTGCGAGTATGTGGAAGCATTTCGGTTGAGCAAGATCTTCGAGATTGATTCCCCCGAACGAGGGCTGCAGAAATTGCACAGTCCGGATAATCTCTTCCGGGTCCTTGGTGTCCAGGCATATGGGAAACGCGTCCACGCCGCCGAGGTATTTAAAGAGAATGCCCTTCCCTTCCATCACCGGCAGGCCGGCTTCAGGCCCGATGTCACCCAGGCCCAAGACGCGCGTGCCATCGGAAACTACGGCTACGGTGTTCCCTTTATTTGTATGCTCATAAACTTTTTCAGGGTTTTTGAAAATGTCTTTGCAGACTTCTGCAACACCGGGTGTGTACCAGATTGCGAAATCGTCGAAGTCCCGGATACAACATTTCGGCGAGCATTCCAGCTTTCCTTTATAGAATGGGTGCAGCTTCATCGCATCCTGTGCAGGCTTGTAAGCCTTGGCCAGAAGTTCCTCCTTTGTCACTTTCGTTGACTCTGGCGGCTTTGAACTTTGAGCGGCCGGATCTGAATTATTGGCCATTATATCCTCCTTACTATTTTGTCTTCTTGTTTGGTTGAAGCCGAACCCGATCTTTGCCGCACTTCTTGCGTCTGCCATAAAACTACGGATTCCGATGCTTCCGATTAGAGCCGTGAAAAGCTCCTAAATTGGAGATGAACGAGAAGGGCAGCATCTACGTGCTGCTCATCAACAACCGTGTATGGAATAGCATACTCCGGTGAGCGTCCATAAATCAATAAATATAATGAAATAGTTAAGTAGGATAAGGACAGCTGATAGTGGATTTTTGGACGGATTGGCGGGCATTTTGTCGTGAGGCGCGGCGGGATGATAGGTTTTGCAGCTATTGGAGCTTCAGCATACCGTTGTCAATGGCAAACCGGACCAGGTCGGCGCGGCTCTTGAATTCCATCTTGGCCATGATGTTGGTGCGATGAGTTTCCACGGTACGCTCGGAAATACACAATTTTTCAGCAATTTCTGCGTTTGTGTGACCGAAAGCCAGGAGAGTCATGACCTCCAGTTCCCGGGGAGTCATCAGGTCAAGCCGCTCAGTTTTCGGTTTTTTGGGCTGCCGGCCAACGTACGAAGAAATCACCAGCCCGGCAAGGGCGGGATCGATGTACTGCTCACCCTTCCTTGCGGCTCGTAATGCCTGGACAACATCAGTTCCGGTCGATTTCTTGAGAACGTAAGCGCGTACGCCAAGACGGAAAAACTCCTGAAGGTAGTACTCATCCTCATGCATCGTTAAAACGACAATGGCTAAATTCGGTTTGTCCTTTAATACAGCTTCGGCAACCTTGGATCCGGGGAGTCCGGGCATCGTGACATCGAGAAGCAGAACATCCAATTCCGTTTCGCCCACCGCCCGGATCGTATCGAAGCCGTTTCCGGTTTCCCCCACGACTTCAAAATCCGGCTCCTTCTCCAGCAGCGCCCGGAGACCGCTGCGAAAGACGGCATGATCATCGGCTATAAAGATTCGAATCGACATCGGATCCCTCGCTCAGTGGTATTCGCACCCGTATTGTTGTGCCCTCCCGGGAAGCGGATTCGATAACAAAACCGCCGCCCAGAAGGTTTACCCTTTCTTTCATGCCCATCAGACCAAGGCACTGGTCTCCTTTTTCTTGAGCGCTGTGGAGATCAAATCCTTGTCCGTCATCCTCGACCAGCATGGTTATTTCATGAATCTGTCGCAGAACGACCACGCTCGCATGACTGGCCTTGGCATGACGGATTATATTGGTAATTGCCTCCTGCGCGATTCGGAAAAGAGGGACTTCAATACGGCTCGGCAGACGCGTCAGACCTTCAGGTGACGTGAACTGGTAATCGATCTCAAACCCCGCGGTCTTGGATACTTCTTCAATGTGACGGGCGAGCGCCGAATCGAGTCCATAATCGTCAAGGATGGAAGGACGCATACCCCAGGCGAGTCTGTGCACTTCTCCGATAATCTGCCGGATGGTGTCTTCGATACAGGAACAGAGCGACCCGGGACTATGGGAATATTCACAATTCCCGGAGCCATATTTGCAGCCTGCTTGCACCTGCAGCAAAAGCGCAAGCAGGGATTGCCCGAAATGATCGTGCAGCTCGCGAGAGATGCTTTTCCGCTCGTCTTCCTGCACCTGCACGATTCTTTCGATCAAAGAAAGACGCGCCTTCTCTTTCGCCTGAACCTCCTGGCGGTAGCGCATTAGCGCTTCACCCATCTGGTTGAATGCAACTGCCAGACGGCCGATTTCATCATTCGAAAAAACCTCGGCTCTCGTTTCAAATTCCCCTTCCCGGATCCGGTTGGCCGACTGCACCAGGTGACGTATGGGACGAGTCAAAATGCCGGTGAGCCACACCGCCAGGCCAATTCCGACGGAAGCGCACAATATCAGTCCCCACAGAACCATTCTTGTCAGAGTGGCCAGTTCATGACTGACCATGCGATCGAGAACCCCCACCTGAACGGTCCCGGCATAGCCTCCGGCAACGGGAAAATCAACATCAAGTATAAGTCCCTCTGCGCTGCTGAGTGTTTGAGCGGAACAGTCGGGCGGGCATCGACCTGGGCGCATCTTCACAAGATCCGCCGGAACATTCTTCTCAAAAGTGGATGCCACAATCTGTCCGTCCCGGCCCCGGACGATAATATAGCGAATCTCGGGAAAGGTCTTTTTCGCTTCCTGCAAGTGTTCCCGTACGGAGAAATAATCGCCCGTGCTGGCGGGCCTTTCGATGGTGTCGGCCAGCGACCGCCCCATCGAGAGAGTTCTCTGCTCAAGGAGCTGGTACAGGATTTGGGATGTGCTGGTCCGGGTTTGCAGAAGGGTGACCGTCCCAAACAGAATAGCGCTCAAGAAACCAATGCCCAGAATTTTGAAAAAAATGGGAATTGAGAGGACGCGCCAGGAGAAGGCGGATACCAGCCTTCGTAACATTACTTCCACCCCTCCAACTTGCTGATTGCCTGTCGAAGGTCGTCGAAAAGTCCCTTTTTCGGGATGACGAACTTTTCAATCTGAAGCTTGTCCAGGATCCTTTTGCCCCTGGGATCATTATGCATACCGAGGAGTATTGACAAGACGGCTTTCCTCAAATTCGGATCGATGCCCGGATGCACCACAACCGGCGGAATTCCAAAAGGAGGCGACTTGATCAGGATTTTTGTCTTTTGGAGAACGGAAGGATCTTCGTCGAACATCTGGTCATAGACGATTCCGTTAGCCGCTGCTCCATCCACAAACCCATCAACGACTGCCCGGATGGCCTTGTCGTGACTTCTGGTAATAATGTGCTCTCCAAAGAATCGAGCAGGATTCTCCCCGGCTTTCATGAGAATCATTGCCGGGAAGAGCCATCCCGTGGTGGAAATAACGTCCGCCGATGCAAAACGCTTTCCGCGAAGATCCAATAGCGACTTGGCTGAACTGGATTTAGGGACCACAATGAAAGACTGGTAGGTAGTCACCCCCTTGATTTGCGGCACAACCAGTGCCTGCATTCCAAACTCTTTTTCACCCCGTATGAAGGGGTAAGTGCAAACAACGGCAATGTCGCATCTTTGGTACCGGACCAGATCGATTGTTTCGGAAAAAGTCGACCTGTAGAGCGAGACCGGCTTTCTGCCCAGCTTTCCGGACAGGTAATCAATAAAATCCTGGTACATTTCCAGCGATTTTTCAGGCGAAACGATCGGAGCGATCGCAACCCTGAAGACCGGTTGTTCGCTCACCACTTTTGTCGAAGCCGCAACGGCAATGGGATTCTTCCCCTCAGTGAGATCGACCCAATTGTGCGGGAAAAACCGCGAAATCCTGCGGTCCAGGTATGTTGCTTTTATGACATTGTAGAATCCAAAAAGAACTCCAAGAGCCAGAACCAGTGCCAGTAGGATTTTTAGACTTAGCGCCCAACCGGATTGGGGGCGGAAAGGTGATTGCAGGCGAATTTCGCGGTTCTCGTTGCGCCGATCTTCCATACTGCCCTACCACTCCTGTTGCTTAGCAATTCATTAGAAGCCCAGGTCCATCGCACCAACCACTAACCTGACGGGAAGCTTGCCTCTGAGGAACTCCAACACAGACGTATATTTAACGATATACGAAGATGCTTGATCTTGGAAGGAAACTTTTGATCTGTTTGAAAATGCAGCAAAGAAAAAACGCCACGGATTTCACGGATTATCACGGATCAGAATTCGTGAAATCCGTGGCGTTTTTGACGGCTTTTACTTTTGCAGGAACTGTTCGCGCTCGGTTTCCAGAATGCTGACGTGTTCCTCTTCTTCCGCTGCCAGCTCCCGGTATATTTCCTTCTGGGGTCCCGGAGGCAGAGCATTGGCATGAGTCAGAAACCGATCCTGGGTCCGGCGCTCCATGGAAATTGCCTTGTCATACACCTGCAGGATATGCCCGTCTGCATTCCCGAAATCAATGCCCTGGAAAATCCAATCGGAAACGACCCGCTGTTGTTTTTCGGGCAAATTGCGGAGGTCAGGGTCCAAGTGTATGTGATATTTCTCCTCCAACTCGGAGAGGTGATCCTGCTCTTTCCGATACAATTCATCGAGAACTGCGCGAAGTACCTTATCGCCGGTCCGTTCCATCGCGAGCCGGTAAAAGTGGTACATATCGACTTCGTACTGCACGGCTTCGTGGACGATATCAACCAGCTCGGGCTGATCGCCGGAGTAGCCCTGACTCAGCTCGTTCTCGCCTCCGCAGAGGAAACAACGGCCATAAGGGATGACGAAGCCGGTCGAGAGCTTGCCACAGGATTTACACTTCCAGGTATACTTGACGTCGGCGCAACAAACGCTGTCACTGTCGACGACCTGATGGCACTTCGGACAAGTGGAAGCCATTGAACGTTCCTCTTGAAGAATGTTTAACGATTTAAGATCAAGATGCAGGCTGTCCCCTGGGAGCGCGGGCGTCCCGCCCGCATGCGGCCGGGACGCCCGCGCTCCCAGGGGACAGCCTGTATCGGTTTTATTCGGTTTCCGCATCCACAGCCGCAGGCTCGCTTGCAGGAAGCAATCCCATATATTGGAGCATTCCGCGGGCAGCCCGGCGGCCGGCGCCCATAGCAAGAATCACCGTTGCCGATCCTGTGACGATGTCGCCGCCCGCAAATACACCTGGAACGGAGGACATGCCGGTTTTTTCATCGATCTCGATATATCCCCAGCGGTTCACCTTCAAACCCGGTGTGCTCTGGGCGATAATCGGATTGGCGGATGTGCCGAGAGCGTAAACGACCATATCCACGTCGAGCATGTGCTCGGTTCCTTTTTTCGGCACGGGGCTCCGGCGACCGGAGGCATCCGGCTCACCAAGCTCCATTTCAATGACTTCCATTCCCGTGACCCAACCTGCTTCATTCCCGATAATGCGGACTGGGTTGGTAAGCCATTTGCAGATAATCCCTTCCTCAATAGCATGGTGCAGCTCTTCGGCACGCGCCGGCGATTCTTTGATGCTCCGGCGGTATACGAGGTAGACCTTCTCGGCACCCATGCGGATGGAAACACGCATGGCGTCCATGGCGGTATTTCCCGAACCGATCACCGCAACCTTCTTTCCCATTCCGACCGGAGTGTCATACAACGGCTGACGGAAGCCCTGCATTAAATTGATGCGCGTCAGAAGCTCGTTGGCGGAAACAACGCCGTTATAGGCTTCGCCCGGAATACCCATGAATTTCGGACTGCCGGCGCCGGTTGCGATGAAAACCGTATCGTAGCCCATTTCGTTCATCAGCTGTGGAATGGTGAAGAGCTTGCCGATGATACAGTCCGTCTCGAACTTGACTCCCAATTTTGCAAGCCCGTCGATTTCGATATCAATCGTGTCGTTTGGAAGGCGGAATTCCGGAATCCCGTATTTGAGCACGCCTCCAGCAACATGAAGCGCCTCATACACGATGACATCCACGCCGGCTTTGATCAGATCTCCGGCGCATGCCAGGCTCGCCGGACCGGAGCCGATCACAGCGGCCTTTTTGCCGGTGCGTTTGAAATCGGGGGCTTTGTCCCAGTTGCGCCCAACTGCGAAATCAGCGACGAAGCGCTCAAGCCGGCCAATGGCGACCGGTTCAAGCTTGTTGCCGACAACGCAAGTGGCTTCACACTGGACCTCCTGAGGGCAAACGCGTCCGCACACCGCCGGGAGCGCGTTCGCGCTCTTAAGGATGCGATAGGACTCCTGGATGTCTTTTCGAGCGAGGGCGCTGATGAACCCCCGAATGTCAATCCCAACAGGGCATCCAGGAACGCATCTGGGCTTTTTGCACTCGAGGCAGCGATCCGCTTCGGCAAGCGCCATCTCCAAGGTGTACCCTTGAGCGACTTCTTCGAAATTTTTGCTGCGCGCCTGGGGATCCTGCTCGGGCATCTGGGTCCGTTTCGGAGCAATCGTCCGGATGTTTTTCACCACCCGCTGAGCAGAAGAAGGCTCGGGCACAGGCATTGCCGGCAAATCTGGGATCGCTGGCCGCTTGCGTCCCGTAACGATTGCAGGATTTGATCCACCCTGCGCAAGCTCGGCCAGCCGTTTGCGTTCTGCTTCGTAGCGCGTCATGCATTCCTTTTCCTCACATTCGAAGCGCTTTTGGCGAAGCATCAGCTCGTCGAAGTTGACCAGATGGCCGTCAAAATCCGGACCGTCCACGCATGCGAACTTCATTTTGTCGCCAACCGTTACGCGGCACGACCCGCACATTCCCGTGCCGTCCACCATGATGGAGTTGAGGCTGACCATAGTACGAATGCCGGCCGGACGAGTCAGTTCGGCGCAGGCTTTCATCATGGGCAGCGGACCGATCGCAATAATCTCGCTGACATCCTTGTGTTCCTTCAAAACCTGATCGAGCACAACCGTAACGAAACCCTTGGTGCCGTAAGAACCATCGTCGGTCGCGACACGGAATTCGTCCGAGTATTTGGTAAAACGGTCGGCCCAGAACATCAGCTCTTTATTTCGGAAGCCGATGATCGAAATCGTATAAGACCCGAGCTCTTTATGAAGCCGCAACTGGGGAAATACGGGCGCGACTCCCAATCCGCCGCCCACCAGCACGACCTTGTTGCGCTTTTCCAAATGGGATGCCACGCCCAGGGGACCGATGAAATCCAGCACGGAGGATCCCTCAGGAAGGCCCATCATCTGATATGTTGTTTTCCCCACTGCCTGGACGACTACAGTGACCGTGCCTTTGCCGCGATCGTAATCAGCGACGGTTAACGGAATTCGTTCTCCCGTCTCATCCATCCGCACCATCACGAAATGACCGGGCAGGCAAGACTTTGCCACCTCAGGCGCTACAACTTCCCATAAGAAAGTAACCGGACCGAACTGTTCTCGTTTTATAATTCGATACATGATTTCCCCTGGCTCCCTGTTAAAGGCCTGGTAATGAATAAAGGTTGCATTTTGGCGCGAGCGCCGGGCGGGCAGATGCGAGGCGCCGCGACGCAGGCAATGCGGTGTCATCGTCGAGGAGCGGCAACGAAGCAGATGCCCGCCCGCCGCCGCGCCCCCTTGGGCGGCGGCCCGCAGGCCCGCTGGCGTTGTTGCTCGCGATGCTTACATGCAACCCGGCATGCTCGTCGCTCGCGCCTAGCCAGCGGGCCTGGGGGCCAGCAGCAAAATGTAACCTTTATTCATTACCAGGCCCTAAGACTTTGAACAGCGAACTGCGAAGTATAAGCAGACAGGCACATCAGTTCAATATTTAAAAGAATGACATTAATAATGAAGGGAGAAGAGAAAAACGCCACGGATCCCACGGATTTCACTGATTGAAATGGGGACGCTTCTGGAGGCGCCCCTATTTCCCCTGCTTGTCAGCCATAATATGATTGGGCATTGTTGTCGGAAATGGGGAAGCATCCCCAGAAGGAATGAAGGAGGGGTTGTATGCTGAATGTCGGCTACATAGGTCTGGGGATTATGGGGAAATCGATCGCCAGAAACATCATGAAAGCAGGATTTCCCATTGTGCTTCACAATCGAAGTCGGGCCAGTGTTCAGGAACTTGTAAGAGAAGGAGCTCAGGAAGCATTCTCTCCTGCTGAGGTCACGGCCCGGACGGATATTATTTTCACAAATCTGCCTGATTCGCCGGATGTCGAAGAAGTTGTTTTGGGCCGGGAGGGCATAATTGAAACGGCGCGCAGCGGACAGGTGTATGTCGATAACTCAACAATCAAACCGGCAGTTGCGCGCTCGATCGCAGCCCAACTGGCCAAGAAAGGGGTTGAGGCTTTGGATGCCCCCGTCAGCGGCGGCGACATTGGAGCGCGCGACGCCACCCTGACCATTATGGTTGGCGGATCTGAAAGCGCTCTGGAAATTGCGATGCCTGTCTTCCGGGCAATCGGCAGAACCATTACGCATGTAGGAGAGGCAGGAGCGGGGCAGGTGGCCAAGGCCGCCAACCAGATAATGGTAGCCGCGCAAATGGCCGCGATGGGTGAATTGCTGATTTTTTCACAAAAAGCCGGCGTGGATCCCCAAAAGGTGATCGATGCAATCAAAGGTGGCGCAGCCCAATGCTGGGCGCTCGATGTAAAACCGTCGAGGCTTTTCTCCGGAAACCGCAAACCCGGTTTCAAGGCCTATATGCAGGCCAAAGACATGAACATTGTCCTCGAAACTGCCCGTGAATACGGCATCCCACTGCCGGCGACCGTCCAAAACACTCAATTGTTCGAAGCAATGGTTCAAATGGGCATGGGCGAACTGGACAACTCCGCGGTCATCGGTGTCATCGAAGTGCTCGCAGGAGCCAAATTGGGTAAAACGGGGACAGGCTACGCAATCCCCAATTTCGCATAACTCTGTTATCGGAACGTATTTGAAGAAATTGGGGATTGCGTAGCCTGTCCCCGTTTTTCAAGACTCCAAGGGTTACTATCGGGTGCGGATCGAGAACATCAACCAGCGGCCGGGCATATCCACACCAACGACCTCCTGGTACCGGCTGTCGAGCAGGTTCGTGAACTCGAATCCGGCAGACAATCTTCCAAAACGATGCTCCAGCCCGCCGTCCAGAAGCCAATAGCTCCGGCCGTCGGCGCGCCTTTTGTATGTGAGGGTCTGACGGTATTCCAGCGCAAGCGGCACCGGGAAAAACGCAGAAGTGGACCAGGAATCGCGCGCATAATCCAGAACATATTCTGAGATGAATGTGTAACCGATGGACTCGGCGACCGTCGAAATCCGGCTGTAATGAGTCGAAAGGCCTGCATGAGAACCCAACGAACGTTCCAAGCCGATTTCGGCGCCGTTGGCATGAACCTTTCGTATGTTGGCGCTGCTCCACTTTTCCGCCGGAGACGACCGGATCCAGTCGATAACGTTTCGTTCCCTCCGGGAAAACAGCGTGACGGAGCCTACCCAGTTTTTTGCCGGAACAAAATCGGTCCCGAATTCGGCCGACCACGTGCTTTCAGGTTTCAAATTGTCAGACGCCTGATTGTTCGGATCGCGATAATAAAGCTCCGTAAAACTGGGGATTCTGAAGGCCCGTCCAACGGACGAACGAATTCGGAGACGCGGCAGAATCCACCAGCTCCCGCTGAGTGAAGGGTTCGCAGCAGCGCCAAAATTGGAGTAATAGTCGAACCGGAACCCCGGATAGAGGACAGCCGTCTTGCCGAATTTCCATTGAAGTTCTGTGAAAATGCTTGTTCTGGCAAACGCATGATCCCCAAGAACATTCGATTCAATCCAATCTCCTCCGACCTCGGCTCCCAAAGTCAATGTCCCGGCATCACTCAAATGGCGCTGTGTTTTCGTCAGCGCGCCTGCAGATTCAGTCCGGTGGCTGCTTTCAAACAAAGCCGGGGATTGGATATCGTAAATGAAATGGTCTCCGTGGGTGCGAAAGTATCCTTGAAAAAATGTCTGGCCAAAACTTCGTTCAACCGAAACCAGGGTTTGGTCTGTCCACTCTCTGGATGGTGCGGGACCGTAAAAACCATTTGCGCCGAATTCCTTGTTCACGTGCGAGACAAACAACGAGGCGCCCGATCCGAAACTCGTGCGCGAGCTGACTGCGACGCTCCTGAATTCCCGATCAAATTCGAATCCGGAAGAACCGTTGCCGCTGGCGCTGAGCGACTCTTGCAGTTCTCCTTTGCGAAATCCAAAGGAAAACGACACGTCCACAAACCCGTATTGTCCTCCGGAAAACGATCCCCGCATTTGTCCGGCCTCGCGGCGAGTTATGATATTCACAATTCCGCCGAAGGCATCTGCTCCGTATATCGATGATCCGGGGCCGAGCAGCACTTCAATCCGTTCCACATCCTGCAACTGGACAGGAAAATCTGAGTTGTGGTGCCCGGTCTGCGAGTCGTTGATGCGCACTCCGTCGACCAGGACCAGAACTTGTGAAAAGTCGGAACCGCGTATCGATATGTCGGTCTGCAAACCAAACGGCGAACGGGCGTGCAAATCAACGGAAGCTGCAAGGGCAAGAACGTCCGCAATCGAGTGCACCGGCAGTTTTTTTATGTCTTCCTGAGTAAGTACTGTGACAGCCCTGGAGAGATTCTCGAACGGAACGGGATAGGCATTTGCAGTTACAACCACCTTTTCGTCGGGCGGCTGCTGCGCAAATGCAGTGATAGCGCTCAAAAGCATAGCTACATTGAAAACGACGCGTGCCCGAAACATCATATTTCCTGAAAACGCCGCGGATTTCACCGACTTTCACGGATCAGAGATACACTTAATCCGTGAAATCCGTGGAATCCGTGGCGTTTTGAAAGCGCTAGGATTGCAGATCCATCGTACCGTCCAGATAGGATTCATATGCGGCGAGGTCAAAATGGCCATGTCCCGAAAGGTTGAAGAGAATAACCTTTTTTTCTCCGGACGCACGCGCTTTGAGTGCGTGCAGAATTGCACTGTGGATTGCATGGGCGCTTTCGGGCGCGGGAATCGTTCCTTCGCATTGCGCAAACTTCAGGGCGCTCGCAAAAACTTCTCCCTGTGAATACGCCTCGGCCTCAATCAGCTTGGCGGCGAGCACATGGCTGACAAGGGGCGCCGAACCATGATAGCGCAGCCCCCCCGCATGGACCGGAGGCGGAATGAATTTGTGCCCCAGAGTATGCATCATCAATAGAGGCGTGCTCTCGGCCACATCGCCGAAATCGTATTCGCGTTTGCCTCCGGTCAGCGACGGACATGAGCTCGGCTCCACCGCGATCAGTCGCAGGTTCTTGCGCGTGCCCTTGATTTTGTCTCTCAGGAAAGGGAATGCCAGGCCGGCGAAATTGCTTCCTCCCCCGTGACATCCGATGATGATGTCCGGGTACTCGCCGGCATGTTCCATTTGCTTGATTGCTTCCTGTCCGATGATCGTCTGGTGAAGCAGAACATGATTCAGTACGCTTCCCAACGCATATTTCGTATCGTCGCGTTTGACCGCATCCTCCACCGCTTCCGAAATCGCCAGTCCGAGACTTCCGGGCGAATCGGGATATTCGGCTAGCGCTCTGCGGCCGGCCTCGGTCAGATTCGAAGGACTGGCCACAATATCTGCGCCGTAGGTTTTCATCATGATCCGGCGATAGGGCTTCTGGTTATAGCTGACCCGGACCATATAAACCATGCATTCAAGTCCCATCAGCTTGCAGGCACAAGCCAGAGCGCTCCCCCACTGGCCGGCGCCTGTTTCCGTAGCCAGGCGCTTCACGCCTTCCTGTTTGTTCATGTATGCCTGCATGAGAGCGGTGTTGAGCTTGTGGCTTCCGACCGGGCTGACGTGCTCTGATTTGTAATAAATCCGCGCAGGCGTGTCGAGCATCTCTTCCAGCGCTCTCGCACGGAAGACCGGGCTGGGCCGGTAAAGACGATAAATATCCCTGACCTCATCCGGAATCTCGACCATACGCTCTTGCGTCACTTCCTGCTTGATCAAACCCATCGGGAAAATGGGAGCCAGATCTTCGGGGCCAATTGGCTGTTTTGTTCCCGGATGCAGCGGAGGCGGGAGAGGAGTCGGCAAATCCGCCTGGATATTGTAGTAGTGAGTTGGAATATCTGATTCCGGCAAAGTGATTTTGGTGTCGGTCATGGATGTCCTCCTAAATGGGAATGGGGAGCATAGCACAGAAAAACGGTGACAGCCACCGGTGTCCCCCAATAATGACACCGGTGGCTGTCACCGTTTTGTCCGTGCAGCCTGTCCCCTAATACCTGTATTGCCTGGGTACTACTACGCAGAGCTAAATGCGTAATTCCACGAATTGATCCATTGAAACCTTCATAGTTTAATGGAACTAATTGAAGTTTCCCTAGCGACGGTGTAGACCGCATCATACGGCGGCGGAGCGAATGAGCTGCCAAAGTGGTGGGGTGTTAAGGAGTACAGAATGCGGGTCCGGTCGCAGCCGGACCTGCATTGTGGAAGGTGGTAGAGAATAGAAATTTCACCGGAACTTGCCGGAGCGCGAGCAAACACTCAACTGAACCGACGATCTCATCCCTGTGAGATCGTTCCCGCCTATAAAACCTGCTGTGAACACAGAGGCTCTGATCGTAAGATCAGGGCCCTGCTCTTCTAACTACGAATTACGAATGAAACACACAAATCCGTTCGGTCATGTGGAACTATAGGGTGGTTTCTAATTCGTAATTCGTCATTCGCAATTCGTAATTGCAGCGCCATTATTTCAAAGACTTGATAAATTCGATGACTTGCTTCAGCTCTGCATCGGTTAGCGGATTTTTCGGCATGGCCGGCGGGTATCCCTTCACGGTTTTAAAGCCGGGATCCTGGATGGCCCGAACCAGATAAGCATCGTCCACAGTTATCTCCCGCTCTTTGCCCTGCGAATCGATGATGATCTCTTTCTTGCCGTATAACCCTTTCAGGCTCGGACCCACCAGCGCGCTGCCGTCAATGGAATGGCACATCGGACAGAATTTTTGATTCAAGACATTAAGGGCAGGATTGGCAGCCGGCTCGGCGGTTGCAGGGCGGGAAGCTTGCGCTTGTTTAGGCAAGGGGACATCCTCGGGTCCGAAATACCACGATTCGAAATCGGAGACAGGCACGACAACAACCTTCGCCAGCATGTTTGCGTGGCTCACGCCGCATATTACCGTGCACTCGATGTCAAAGGACCCAAGTTGAGTCGGGACAAACCAGGTAAAGTTCTCCTTGCCGGGTACCACATCCTCCTTAATGCGAAATGCTGGGATAAAGAAACCGTGGATGACATCAAGAGACCGCAAGTCCATCTTCACGGGTCTGTCGGCAGCCAAAACCAGGTCCGAGGTTTGTTTCCCGTTGGGATATTTAAAAGACCACGCCCATTGGCGCGCCGTAGCTTCGATCTCCATCGCGTCACGAGGAACTTCACGCATGTAGCTGAAATTTGTCCAGCCATAGAAAAACATTACCAAGAAAAGGACGGTTGGAACCACAGTCCAAACCGTTTCAATCCATGCCTTCCCCTCGATATCCACGGCTTTGGGATGCTTCTTTCTGTTGTACTTGATTAAAAAATAGATCAGCGCGGCCGTGATCAGGACGAGGAAGGCCACGCAAAGCGCAAAAATGAAAAGGAAGACCGAGTCTACCCTTCCAGCAGCGCTCGAAGCCTGGGGGATGATCGGCATGGGATCACCTGTTCAAGATGTCGAAGAAAAGCAAACCGATAACCATTGTCAGCAACCCTAAAGTCAGAAAAACCAGAGCGCGCAGGTAAGGTTTTTCATATTTCAAGTGCATGAAATAAAATAACACCAGACCCGCTTTGATCGGGGTCAGAACCAGCATTGCCCAAACAGATAAAGCCTGATGCCAGAGCCTGCTCGTAAGCACGAGAACAGCCGTGAGCAGAAGAAGGAGTAGCCATACCCGGACGAATGTCCTGTACGGAACAGTATGGACGTGCGCTTCAGCCATTTGCATCACACCTTTGTCGCCGGGGATGCCGGCGGAGCATCCCCTTTTCAAGCCGCCAAATAAAAAAGCGGCAACAAAAAAATCCAGATCACGTCCACCAAATGCCAGTAAAGCCCACCGTTCTCGAGCTTGTTAAAATCGGTGCTCGTAATTTTCCGCCGGGCAACCAAAATGAGCATCGTCGACAGCACAATGATTCCTGCTATTACATGCAATCCATGCAATCCCGTCATGCTGTAATAGAGCCCGAAGAATATCTGGTCTCCATGCGGCCTCCGGAGCAAGACAGGTGAGTTTGGATACAATCCATGGCGTATTTCGCCGCTCCACTCAATGTACTTGTTCACCAGAAATGAAAGGCCCAAAATGATCGTGGCCGCCAGACACAAAGCGCAGAGTCGGCGATTCCCTTTCTGAATTGCCGTGAGCGACAATGCGACCGTCAGACTGCTCGTAAGCAGAATAATCGTGTTTGCGACCCCGATCACAACATTCAGGTGCTGCCCTCCTTCATGGAATTCCATCGGATACCGGGAACGATAAGCGGAATAGAGAATGAAGAGCCCGCCGAACAGAAGAATCTCCGTGAACAGGAACAACCACATGCCGAGTTTGGCGCCTTCGTAGTCCTTGTGCGAATCTTTGCGGACGAGAGGCGGGGTGGCTGCGGAGTCGCTCATCGGGATGCCTCCGGGTTGAAAATGTAAGGACGCTCTTTGATGGTTGGGATTACGGAAAAGTTTTCCAACGGTGGAGGAGTCGGAATCTGCCATTCCAGCGTTACCCCTCCCCAGGGATTCTGCTCAGCCTTTTTCCCTTTGAACAAAGCAACAATTAAATTGGCAAAAAAGATCACAAGCCCGATTGCCAGAATGAAACTGCCCACGGACGCAATCACCTGCCCGGTATGGTATTGGGGCAAGTGCGTGAAGTAGCGCCGCGGCATTCCCATATACCCCAAAACCAGCATGCCGAAATAGAGCATGTTGAATCCGACGAAAATCGGGATCCAGGAAAGCATGGCCGCTTTTTCATTGTAGGTCTTGCCGAACATCTTCGGAAACCAGTAGAGAAGCGCCGCAAAAAACCCCATTCCGGCGCCGCCGAACATTACGTAGTGAAAATGTCCAACAATCCAATAGGTGTCATGAACCTGCACGTTGACTGCCAGGGCGCCCTGCATCAGGCCCGTAAGCCCGCCGATGCAAAAAAGAAAGATGAATGTGAGGGCAAACAACATGGGCGGTCTGACTTCGATGGATCCCTTGTGAAGCGTCGCCGTCCAGTTGAAAACTTTGATCGCACTCGGAACCGCCACAATAAATGTGAGCAGCGAGAAAACCAAATTGGCGGTTTCAGACATTCCGCTCGTAAACATGTGGTGCCCCCATACCACGGAGCCGAGAAATGCGATTGCAATGGAGGAATAAGCAATTGCTCTGTATCCAAAAATCATCTTGTGGGCAAAGGTTGGAATTATTTCGGTGACAGCACCCATTGCCGGCAGGATCATGATGTAGACAGCAGGGTGCGAGTAGATCCAGAAAAGATGCTGGTACAGGAGCGGATCGCCTCCTTTGGCCGGATCAAACACTCCGATCCCGAACACTCGTTCGGCGATCACCAGCAGCAGTGTAATTCCAATGATCGGAGTCGCAAGCACCTGAATCCATGCGGTTCCGTATAATGACCAGACAAACAGCGGCATCCGGTGCCAACCCATTCCAGGAGCCCGCAACCTGTGGATTGTCGTTAGGAAGTTCAGACCTGTTAAAATGGAGGAGCCCCCCAAGACAAACGCTCCAAACACCCCCAGCGTGACATTCGTGCCGGTTCTGATACTGAAAGGAACATAGAAGGTCCAGCCGGTGTCTGGCGGCCCTTTCCCGGTGAACAGAGACGCGACTACCAGCGCAGTGCCTGCAATAAAGAAGTACCACGACATCAGGTTCAGGCGCGGGAACGAAACATCTCTCGCACCAATCAGAATGGGCATGAAAAAATTCCCGAAAACCGCAGGGAGCCCCGGGAGCACGAACATAAAAATCATAATCACACCGTGAACCGTGAAGAATGCATTGTAGGTCTGCGGCGCAAAAAGAGGCGGATGGACTGTGAGCTGTTCAATTCTCATGAGCACGCCGATTGTCACGGCAACAAAAAAAAGAAAAACCATGGAGGCGAGGTAAAGAATTCCGATCCGTTTATGGTCCGTGGAAAAGATCCAGCTCCGGATCCCCTTCCGCCCCCCTTCATCCAAGTAGCTCATATGAATACTCCAAAATCGGAATCGGCATCGGCATCTCTATCGCAATCGCTATCGGGTATCGGCTTTCCCGGTCCTATGTATGCAGATCCTTCGCTTTTCTCCTGGATTTTCCCCTCAAAACAAAGACGAGGAACACGGCGGCAATAAACAGAGTGGCCGCGCCCGCAAAGCGGGTCACGCTAAACACCCGTCCCCTTCCCTCCGGGTCGGATACGTAGCAGAACGACAATACCCTGGAAACGGTCGGGAGCACCTGGCCCCCGGCAGCCTCCTGAATCGCAATCTCAACATCCGCCGGGAGAAAACTGGTGCCGTACAGGTATCTGCTGATGACTCCCTTTGGAGTGAGCGCGATAATGGCGCCAGGGTGGACATACATGTCTCCCTGCGGATGGTAATTGAAACCGGTCGAATCCGCAACCGTCCTGGTGTTTTCCGCAGTCCCGGTTAGAAAGTGCCAGTCTTCCGGCGAAAACGGCCTTTTCATCTGGTTCAGGTAATTCGCTTTTTTCTCTCTCGCCTTTTCAGGAGTATCTGTAGGATCGAAACTGACGGCGATCAGCCGGTAATCCTTTCCAGGGTTGAGGTTCATTTGGTTTACGACGTGCACCATGTTGCTGATGAGCACCGGACAGATCCCGGGGCACCGGAAATAATTGAACAAAAGGATTGTCGGCTTGTCGATCAACTGGCGAAGCGTGATATCTTTCCCATCCTCATCCTTCAAAACCGTATCCAGGGCAACTTTTGCCCCGAGCTTTTCGTCGATCCCCACATCCGAGGCTGACTTCATCTGCGCATTCCCGGCTATAGCAATTGACAGAACCAGGACAAGCGCTTGGGTTATTCTCGCCATTATTTCCCCTCCGTCACTTCGGCTTAATTCGCTCTAGAAGCTCGGACTGCAGTAGTTGCCAGTCCGAAGGTCTCAGACCAGCCGAGCTGACCGAAAAACCATTTTCGGGTGTCTCAAGAACTACACTGGCGGCAAGCTCCCGATAACCGAACCTCCACAGCCTTGATTGAACCAGGAATTCCGAGGCTCGAGCTCCATCCACCAGGACTCGCCGGAGGACCTCCGCTCCGGGGCTATGGTCATCTTTGTCGATTGCCAGAGGCGGCGGAGCAGTGTATTCCTCCTCCAGTTTGCTCATTGCCATGCTGACGGGAATTTTGTTCGGAACCTTCTCACCGGCGGCTGCCAGCTTTCCGGACAGCTCATCCATGGCCTTCGCATCGGCCGTATTGCGCGGGAATGTACCCAATGATTGAACATAATGCACAAGCGCCATCCGGTCCTTTTTAGGCAGGTAGTCAAAAGGAGACATCGATGTGCCGTTGACCCCTTCGCTCAGGGTTTTAAAAATGCCGGGTGCATCGTAGCCATTCTTCCATCCTTCAGGACTCGTGAAGTTGCGCGGGCGTGGATCCATTGTGGCGGAAGCAGGACCGTCCCCGCGCCCCTGAGTGCCGTGGCATGCCGTGCAGTTGCCCTCGAAAAGCATCTTCCCGCGGGCAAGCAGTTCCGCTGAAGGAGTCACGAGCGTTGTGGGATCGACCGGGGGAATGACAGCGCCCCTCTGGGGCGGGAACTCCGTCGGATCCAGCCACCCGGTTTCTCCAACCACGGGTGTAACTGCCGTGGGGGTCCCGGGCCGGTTGGCGTTTCGAAGACCCGGCGCCACAATGCTCGCGAAGAGGCCCGCAATAATCAGGCAGCCCAGCACGACTACCAGACTCGAAACCAGTCTTTTGAGTTCGTCCTCGTCCAAATACTTTTCGATCATAGACGGAACCCCAGGCCCTCATTGAGCAATGGATCCCCGATAGGCATATCCGGCCCGCGATTCATGACATGCCGTATCCAGAGCAGGCCGCCGGAGACAACCAAAAGGCCAAACGAAAACTCCGGCCATCCCAAGAGAAGACCGCGCCCGAGGATAGGAAATATCATCCAGTACAGATCCAGCCAGTGCGAAAGGAGCAGGACGGCCGCAGTCCAGAAAAGAAACTTTGGATCGCTCTTTGCTTCGCGCGGTATTAGGATGAAAAACGGGACAAGAAAGTGAAAAACGGCCAAAGCAAGCAAAAGGGGACCCCATGCCCCCTGAAGACGTTCCTTATACCAGAACACTTCTTCAGGCATATTCGCGTACCACATGAGCATGTACTGAGCAAAACCGATGTAGGACCAGAATACCGTGAAGGCGAATAGAAATCCGCCCAGATTGTACATATGATCCGGCCTGACCTCCTGAAGACGTCCGCGGCTCTTCAGAAATAAAAGCGCCAGCGTAGTGGCCGCGAGCCCGGCCAGGAAAGTCCCAGCAAAAATGTAAACGCCGAATATATCGCTGTACCAGGCCGGCTCGAGGCTTGAAATCCAGTCGAAGGCAACTACCGTAATCGTGATCCCAAAAATGATCATGAAGAAAGGGGCAAAGCGCCGGGCGCGCAAATTGAATTGCGGATCCCGTTTTCGGTCCTGCCGTATTGAACCGGTTACCAATATACGGTAGGCAAGGAGCCATAGGCCGGCACAGAGGATGACACGAATCGAAAAAAACCGGACGTTCAACCACGACAATTTCCCTGCAATGACAGGATTGTTGAGCGCCCCGGGCCTTGCCCAAGGATACAGAAATTGAAGCGATAAAAGAGCAACGAGCGCCGCCGGCACCATCAGGAGCGCAAAGCTGGAGAGCCGCTCCGGGACACGCCGCAGTGGCGTGCTCCACGTTGCTCCGACCACATGTTCCAGGGCGACGATGAAAAGGGAGCCCAACCCGATCGTCAGCAGAAACAGAAACCAGAGAATCCAGTTAGTCCAGAACCGATCCCGCCCGGAAAAGAGAAAGGCCGCTATGACGCCAGCGAGTCCAATTGCAGCGGTTGTTTTCAACCGGTTCACCGTGATTCTCCTCCAATTGACGATTGACGATTGACGATTGACGATTGAAAAAACGAATACTGCCGCAGATGGTTTTTCAAATCGTCAATCGTCAATCTAAAATCGTCAATCATTTTGGTATGTCCTCATCCTTCGCATTCATTGCCCTCTGCAGCACTCGAACATAATGAATGGCAGCCCAGCGCTCGTTCTCAGACAGGTCCGCGGAATATGCAGGCATCGCATTTTTCCCGGCCATAATCACGTGGTAAATCTTGCCGTCCGGAAGATTGATTACCTTTTGAGAGACGAGATTTGCGGATTTAGCTCCGTAGGCCGCTGTCAGCGAAGGAGTGCCGCCTCCAAGCAAGCCGTGGCAAACGGCGCAATAATTGTTAAATGCCTGCCTCCCTCGATTCAAAACGTCTTCTGATCTGGGAAGAGGATTCACCAGATCTCCGGCGTAATCCTGGTTCCGGATTAGATAGGGCATGGAATCGTGCGACACGGTATCCGGAACGGGCATGCGCATTCCGAATCCATCTTTGAAAAAACTGTCTGCGCGCTGCGGATCGAGCCGCGGCTGATCGAGCATGTGCACCATCGGCGCCGAAACCGGAAATAGTTTTGTGACCCAATATGTCAGAAATCCTGCCAGGATGCAGGAAATAACAACGGCGCCGAGCACGTTCGCGATTAATATTGGAGAAACGGGAGCCGCCGGCTCGGGCTGCTCGATCACTTCCACCGATTCTGCGCCCGACTCCTTGAAAATCCTGGAAACGGACTCAACATCGAGTTCGGCGCCGCCCGCTTCCACTGCCAGGGCATACTTGTTCCTCGTAATAAGCGGCATCGATTTCGAGCGCAGCATGGGATGACGGAACAAGGGAAGGCGGTTCAGCAGGAGAAGCATGCCCAAGCCCGCCGTGAAGGTCGCAAACAAGACCGTTACTTCGAACATAATCGGGATAAAAGCTTCCCAGGAGAAATACGGCTTTCCGGCTGTCATCAGGGGATAATCCCAGCCGCTCGTCCACAACTCAAATCCTATCCCCGCAATCGCGCCAATAATGCCCATCACGAGCACCATTCCGCCGATCGGCGATTTCTTCAGCCCCAGAAGCTTGTCGATGCCCTCGATGGGATAAGGCGTGTAAGATTCCAGGCGAGTCGGCACCTTTGCCTTGATCTCCGGTATGGCTTTCATCAGCAGTTGAGCGCTGTCGAATATTCCGACAACCGAGAAGGGGCCGCGATCAGGCATGAGAGCCTCCTTTGGGATGCGGCTGCGACCCGGGCAGAATCACCTTCATCTCCGTAGTCGCGATGACCGGCAGCACTCTTGCGAAGAGAAGCACAAGGCTGAAGAAAAGCCCGAATGATCCAAGAAGAATTCCATAATCAACGATCGTCGGCTTGTAGATATGCCATGAAGACGGCAGAAAATCCTGGTGAAGCGAACTCACGATAATAACAAAACGTTCAAACCACATTCCGATCGTGACGGCGACCGCAACGAAAATCATTCCCCCATAACTCCGGCGGACCAGGCGGAACCACAGGAGTTGAGGAATCAGGATATTGCACGTGATGGTCGTCCAGCCCGCCCACCAATAAGTTCCCGCGATATACTGCATGAACGTGTGGTGGATATACGGATTCATGCTGTACCAGGCGGTAAAACCCTCGAGCAGGTAAGCGTAGCCCATCAGACAGGAGCAAGTGAGGATAACCTTGTTCATTACTTCCAGGTGATAGTCGGTAATCAAATTCTCCAGGCGCATCGTCGTCCGGACGACAACCAGCGCCATCACGACCATTGCGAATCCCGCAAAAATGGCTCCGGTGACAAAATACGGCGGGAAAATGGTCATATGCCAGCCGGGCACGAGCGAAACGGCAAAATCGAATGACACCACGCTGTGAACGGAAAGCACCAACCCTGTGGCCAGCCCTGCGATGATCAGGTAGGCGCGTTCATAATGCTGCCAGTGGGACGCGGCGCCCCGCCAGCCCAAGGCCAGGATGGAATAGATAAACTTTCGCACCCGGCCGAGCGTTCGGTCGCGAAGAGATGCCAGATCCGGCATGAGGCCAAGGTACCAGAAGAGGAGAGAAACGCTGAAATAGGTACTCACCGCAAATACATCCCAAATCAAAGGAGAACGGAAGTTCGGCCAGATCCCGCGCTGGTTTGGATAAGGAAATAGGAAAAATGCAAGCCAGGGCCGTCCGACGTGAATCAGCGGAAAAATGCCCGCGCACATGACCGCAAAAATTGTCATGGCCTCCGAGAACCTCGAGATCGCATTTCTCCACCGCGCCCGGAACAGCAGCAGAATCGCGGATATCAATGTTCCGGCATGGCCGATCCCAACCCAGAAAACAAAATTTATAATATCGAAGGCCCAGCCTACAGGAATGTTATTTCCCCAGGCGCCGATACCGACCGCCAGGGTGTAGCCGATCATCGACAGGCCGATGAGAAGAGCCGTTGAGGTGCAGGCAAACGCAATAAACCAGGCTTTCGGCGGCTTCCTATAAACATGGCTGAGGACTTGGTCGTCCAGTTCGCCCGGACTGATGGAGCCGATCAGAATCGGGGGTTCTCTCAAACCCTCGGGGAAACCTGACTTGGGTAAAGTGCCAACCTGGGAATTCATGCTCTACCCTTTCCGATCGCCGGATTCGAAATATCCGCAAGATACGTCACGGACGGCTTGATTCCCAGCTCTTCGAGCAAACGGTATCTTCGGTTCATTTTCGACAGCCTCGCCACACGGCTATTCGCATCGTTCAGATCGCCGAACACGATCGCGCCTGCAGGACACGCCACAGCACACGCAGGCTGAATTTCACCATCCACAATCTGTCTGGATTCGGCCTTGGCATTCTGTTTTGCATTCTGGATGCGCTGAATGCAGAAGGTGCATTTCTCCATGACTCCTCGCGGGCGAACGGTCACCTCCGGGTTGTAGACCAGGCTCTCGGGTTCTTTTTTCATCGAGGTGTAGTCGAAGAAATTGAAACGCCGGACTTTGAAGGGGCAGTTGTTGGAGCAGTACCGGGTGCCCACGCACCGGTTGTAAGCCATCTGGTTAAGGCCATCCGGGCTGTGGGTAGTGGCGTTGACGGGACAAACAATCTCGCACGGCGCATCGTCACAGTGCTGACACAAGATGGGCTGGTGAAGCACTGTCGGATCGTGCAGATCGCCCTCATAGTAGCGGTCAATCCGGATCCAATGCATCCCCCTCCCTTTGACGATCCTGTCCGGCCCCACAACCGGAATGTTGTTTTCAGACTGGCATGCAATCACGCAGGCGCTGCAGCCTGTGCAGGCCGAGAGGTCGATCACCATGCTCCACTTGTGTTGCAGGAATTTCGGGCCAGGAATCAGGGACAGCACGTGCTGCGATTCGGGATTGCTGTCTCGCTTTCCGGTTTCCCTCGAATACTCCGCTAAAGTCCACGAGCGCACCAGGTCCCGTCCCTCCATTCGGTCGTGTTCCTGAGTTCTTGGAATAGCGTGGCACTCGTGCTTTTCACTACGCACTATTTTTGCGTTGGAGATCAGATAAGGTGAACCCGCTGCAACCTCGATCAACGAATAGGCGTTCACTCCGACATTCACCGCAACATTGCCTGTCCGTCGGCCGTAACCAAGAGTAAGTCCCGCAACTCCTGGAGATTGTCCGGGCTGGATGAGAATAGGCGATTCCACAACTGCGCCGGCTCTCGAAATTTTGACTACATCCCCTTCTTTGAGATCAAGACGTTCGGCATCGGACACGGAGAGAATCAACGGATTGCCCCAAGTCCCTTTCGTAACGGGGTCGGGGAGTTCATTCAGCCAGCCGTTGTTTGCATAACGCCCGTCGTATACGCCGGAAGCCGTAGACAAAATCAATTCCAAATCCGCCGATGGTTGTGCCGTTTCGTTCCTGGCTGATGCGAATGCTCTTTGGAATGCATCCGGATTGACCTCGAGCGGAGGCTGCTTCCGCGGTTCACGCTTTGCACCGCCATTGTGGAGAGCGGCATTCCAGAAGTATTCGAATGGAACCGGGCTCCCTGCAGGGTAAACGTCAGACTGCCATCTCGATTTCAGGTATTCCAAGTAACTGCGGGATGTCTGGACCTTCATCTTCCGCATGCACAAAAGCAGCAGCTCTTCCGCCTGCCTGCTGTCGTGAATCGGCCCGATTACCGGCTGCCGGAGACTCACGAAATCGGGAGAGGCTTCAAAGTCACCCCAGGACTCCAGCCAGTGATGCTCTGGAAGCCTCCAGGCGCAATCAAGCGCTGTTTCATCTTCATACAGGCCGATCCGGAACGTTTCCGGAATCTTCGCAATAGCACTCTTCCATAGAGACAAATCCGGGAATGCGTACGCCGGATTCGTTCCCCAAAAAACCCCAAGGGCAAATTTCCCCTGTGCCGCTTCTTTCAGGATCGACTGGAGCTCAGAAAATCCGATCAGTTCCGGAGGTGGAGAAGCATTGCTCAGTTCCAGCGTATTCCCCTCAGCGCCGAGCATGAGATTGAGCAGGTAACACGCGATGTGCGCTTCCGGATTCAGCGCCGGGCCGGCCAATACAAGCGCCGATTTTCCGGCGTGCGCCAGATCTTCTGCCAGCAGCCTGAGTGCGGAAGTGTGGACCCCTGCAGCCTGAGCCGAATTTCCCAGATCAAAGGGCATCAACTCTTCCGATTTAATGCCGGCGGGAAGAGGGATTGAGTGATAGTGATTCAGCTCCCGGGCTAGAGCGAACGCAACACCGGCCATTCTTGAAGGTCTGACCTGCAGACGTTGATCCGCGTTGGCGCCGGTAAGGGTCATGTTGCCTTCGAGCACCCAAAGACGATTCATCGCAGCGGATGGTTCCGAAATGGATCGACGGCAGGCAAAGTCTTGAATGAAAATGGGCGCGTTCGGGTCCGTCCCCAGGAAGTCCGACTCGAGCGAAAGAACCACGTCTGCCCTGTCCAAATGCAGTCTTGGGATTTTGGCTTGGCCGTACAGCGCCTTGGAGGCAACCATCTCGGTGTGTGGCCCTGCGGGCTCCCAGGCGGCGTGATGCAAGCTCGGCAACGCAAGTTTCAAATCGCCCAGGAGAGCTCTTTGCGTCGGAGAAAGCAGGGCGTTCGTAAGAAAGAGCACCGGTTTCTCCATCAACCGGGCGTCCGATTGAACTTTGGCCAGGGCTTTGACGGCGTCATCCCATGAAACCGGCGCACCTTTGTAGGAAGGAAAGTGGAGCCGGTCCGGATCGTAGAGCCCCAGCAGATCTCCCATCGCCCGCAGGCTGGTTTTCCCTTTGGATACGGCATGCTCCACATTCCCTTCAACGTGGATGGGCCTCCCCTCGAGCGTTTTCACGAGGACGCCGTGGGTTGCCAAACCTTCCTGGAAAGTGCTTGCGTAATAAGTGGCGACTCCCGGGATGATCTCGCCGGGACGTCTTGTATATGGCACGATCGTCCCCCGATCAATTTTGGAGCAGGAAGAGCCCAGAGCAAGGGATGCAGAAGCGGAGAGGAGAGTTAAAAATCTGCGGCGGGAGATGGTATCAATTCCATCGGGCAGATGCATTTGTGTGTCCTTTTAAACCGTTTACGCGTTCACGGGTTCACGCGTTTACGCGTTTCCCGTTTGCAGTCCATCGCAAGCTCCGGAGCCACTTGCCAAGCCTCAACCTGATTGAACCGATCGGTCTTCCTATTGCCTCGCCTCCCGACGGGAAACGTATAAACGGGAAGCGGTTTTGAAACGCGTGAACGCGTAAACCCTCACCAAACATCAGCGGTGACAGGCGAAACAGTGCTCCGGTCCTTGCGTAATCGAGGAACCGGCAGGAAGCGCATCTTTGGGCGCTCGATGACATCCCAGACAATTGCTCATGCGCATCGACATTTTCTGGTAAACAACATTCATGGTTTGCACTTCACCATGACAGGTCTGGCATAGAATCCCGGCATTCACGTGAGGTCTGTGGTCAAAATAAACGTGATCCGGCAGCCTGTGGATCCGTTTCCATGCCAGAGGAGATCCCGAATTAAAGATTGCGGCAACCTGCCTGATCGCCGGGCTGTCCGTCTTTGTCACTCTATGGCAATTCATGCATTTTTCAACCGGCGGGATGCCGGCCACGCGTGACTTCCCTGCGCCGGAATGGCAATAAAGGCAGGGAATCCTAAGAGTGCCGGCGTGGAGCTGATGAGAATACGGGATTGGTTGCTGTGGCTGATATCCGCGGACAAACCTGTCAGGCTGGGTATACCATCCTACACCAAAGACCGTGATCAATACGGCCAGGGCGCCGGAAGGCAAAATGAATTTCGAATAGTAAAGAAAAAAACGGCCAGACTGACGCCCAAAGCTCATCTGGAGATATTCCCGAGATTAAAACTATCGTTCCACCTCTTCACCGCGCTGACATTGCTTGCATGCGAGTATCTTTTATCAGGAAGTGCATTCAAGTCAAGCTATGGAAGAAGGAAAAAACAGGGACAGGCTACGCAATTCCCTAATCCCATAAATGATTGGAATTGCCCCCTATGGAGCGGGAATTAGGGAATTGCGCAGCCTGTCCCTGTTTTTCACTAAAGCACTGATAACACGCAAGGTTGAAAAAAGCCATTCCTAATCTTAGGCTCCGTCTACTGCCCACTGCCGACTTGACAGGCCTTATACCCGCATGGTACGTCTGACTTTTGGGGAGGGTGTCTATGTCCCATCCGCGATACTCGCGCCAGGTTCTCTTCAGCGGCATCGGCAATGAAGGGCAAGACCGGATCATGGCTTCGCGCGTTGCGCTGGTCGGATGCGGAGCTTTGGGTGCCGTGCAGGCTTCCCTGCTCGTTCGCGCAGGAGTCGGCACTTTACGCATTATCGACCGTGACTTTGTCGAGGAAAGCAACCTTCAGAGGCAGATTTTGTTCGACGAGGAAGATGTACGCGCGGTTCTGCCCAAGGCGATCGCGGCTGAGAAAAAACTTCGTTCGGCTAATTCGCTGGTCAATGTCGAGGGACTGGTCGAAGATGTCAATGCCTCATCCATAAGCAGGCTTCTGGACGGATTCGATTTGATCGTGGACGCCACGGACAATTTTGACGCACGCTTCCTCATTAATGACTACGCGGTGAAAACCGGGATTCCCTGGGTGTACGGCGCCTGTGTCGGATCTTATGGTCTGACGTTCCCGATACTGCCGGGCGACGGCGCCTGCCTGCGTTGCGTGTTCGAGAGCGCTCCTCCGGCCGGTGTTTCCCCCTCGTGCGACACGGCTGGTGTTATAGGCCCTATCGTTTCGGTGATTGCAGGAATTCAGGTGGCCGAAGCTTTGAAGATATTGTCAGGCCGGCGCGATCGCATAAACCGAAGAATTACGACGATTGATCTGTGGGAAAACCGGTATGAAGTCGTCGATTTGCCTCCTCCCTATCCTGAGTGTCCGTGCTGCGGAAAACGCGAATATCCCTATCTTGACGGATCGCTCGGCGCCGATGTAACCACGCTCTGCGGACGTAATTCGGTGCAGATTCGAAGACGGGAAGGAGCTTCTATCGACCTGGACGATCTCGCCCGCAGACTCGAGCAAGTCGGAAGCCTTGAAAGGAACCGTTTCCTCTTGCGAGCCATGATTGACGGTTATCAACTGACTGTTTTTTCAGACGGGCGAGCAATTGTGAATGGCACCTACGACGTGGCAGTCGCCAAATCTCTATACTCTCGTTACATAGGCAACTGAGATCCGGAGCGATCGATGATTTACCTGGATAACGCGGCAACATCGTTCCCCAAACCGGAACAGGTATTTCGGGGCATGGACGCTTTCGTGCGCTCCTCCGCGGCAAACCCGGGACGCAGCGGGCATCGACGCGCGGTGGAAGCGGAAAGCATGATCAACGAAACCAGGCTTCTACTCGCCCGGCTGCTTGGATTCTCCCGGCCCGAGCGGGTTATCTTCACTTTTAATGCCACGGATGCACTGAACATGGCCATCAAGGGAGTGTTGCGGCCGGGCGATCACGCCATTACCTCGGTCTTGGAGCATAATTCGATTTCACGCCCGCTGAATCAGCTCGAACGGGACGGGATCATCACGCTGACCCGTCTGCCGGCAAGCGGAGATCACCAGATTGATCCCGATGAAGTCGTGAAAGCCTTTAAGCCTGCGACGCGCCTTGTCGCCCTGACCCACGCTTCCAACGTGACGGGAACAATCCAGGATATCCGCGTGATTGGACTGGCCGTCAGGGAACGAGATGCATTCTTTCTTGTGGATGCGTCCCAAAGCGCGGGGGTGGTACCCATCCATTTCGAAAACGATTGCCTGGACCTCCTGGCTTTTACCGGCCACAAAGCGCTTCTCGGTCCCACGGGGACCGGCGGTCTGGTTGTGGGAGAGAGAGTGGAAGTTGCTCCGTGGCGCGAAGGAGGAACGGGAGGAGATTCTTCTTCGCCCGTCCAGCCGCACGAACTTCCCCACCGGCTTGAAGGAGGAACTCCCAATGTCTTCGGGATTGCAGGGTTGCGCGAAGGAGTGCGCCTTCTTCTGGAGCGCGGAGTTGAAAATGTACTGGCCCACGAAAGATCGCTCATTTCGGAATTTTATCGGACGCTCCGGGATCCTGGCCTGTTCTCCTGGTATGGCGCCGACCGGGCCATCTCGGAGCGTCAGGTCGAGGGCCGAGTCGGCCTTGTGGGAATCAATCTTCCCAGACTCGCACCTGCGGAACTTGCCGCAATACTCGACGAGAGCTTCGACATTGCCGTACGGGCAGGCCTGCATTGCGCTCCCTACGCACACAAACATCTCGGCACTTTTCCAGAAGGCTTGGTGCGTTTCAGCGTAGGATTATTGACTACGGTTGAAGACGTGCGTCAGGCCGCCGCTGCTCTGGATGAAATAGCCTTGGGATAAGGCCGTTTACGGGTTTACGCGTTCACGGGTTCACGCGCTAATTGGATGCATCTCTATCGTCAGGCAAATCCATTAATTATCGTCACCAGCACGTAACTCGTGAACGCGTAAACTCGTGAACGCGTAAACGGGGAACGGGGAACCCATGGTATTATGCAGGATTCTGCGGGGAGCATTTGAATGAGCAAAGACCGCATTATCATCATCGGCGCAGGAATGGCCGGCGTCGCCACCGCCTATTTTTTGACGCGCAGGGGACAGAAAAATATTCAGCTGCTCGAAAGGGAGAAGATCGCCGGCACTCAATCGACGGGCCGGAACGCTGCCATTCTACGAACCATGATCCCGACTCCGCTGCTGAACCGGATTGCCCGGGAATCGGCGGAGTTTTACCATAATCCTCCGGAGGGATTCTCATCCGAGCCGCTGGTCAATTGCGTTGGCGTCTACCTCGCAGCTCGGGCCGAGCATGTTCCGACACTTGAAAAGTGGTGCAATGACAACCCTGAATCGGGTCTGATCCAGGAGGATGCTTCGCGCGTTTATCAGCAAGTCCCGGTTTTGGCGCCGGGACTCGAATTGGTGGCGTATAAGCCTGACGACGGCGTACTTGATGTCCACGCTATCCTTCAGGGTTTCCTGCGCGGGGCGACGCACGCAGGAGCTGAATTATGCCTTGGCCGGGAATTTTTGCGACTTGTAACCCGGAATGGACGAGTTTCCGGCGTTGAGACAAGTGACGGCTTCATGGAGGCGGCGAAAGTTGTGGTAGCCAACGGGGGCTGGGCTTCATTGGCCGATACCTTCAGCGGGTATTCATTGCCATTCACTCCTTATCGCCGCCATCTGCTCGTTACAGAACCTCTCCCGCAGGTAAGCCCGAAATGGCCCGTGATTTGGATCGTGGGCGAGGAATTCTATTTCCGGCCGGAAAGCGGCGGATTGCTTATGAGCGGATGCGATACGGTAAAGGTGACGCCTGAGCAGGCGGAGATTACCGATCATTCCGAACTGGAGCGCATTGCCGCGAAAGCTGCGCATTGGCTCCCCTCCCTGGCAGATGCCCGGGTTGCCCGCGCTTGGGCCGGCATGCGCACGTTCGCACCCGACGATCTCTTCGTGGTTGGCCCCGATCCGCGCCTCGAAGGCTTGTACTGGGTTGCCGGAATGGGGGGACATGGGATTACATGCGCGCCGGCAGTCGGAACGGTTGCAGCAGACTGGATTGCGGAAGGAAAAAGCACGCACCCCGCGGCGGCAAAACTGGCGCCCGACCGCCTTATCTGAACCAATCGTTTACGCGTTCACGGCTTTCGAAACGGTATCGTGGGTTGAAACGGTTTTTAACGCGTGAAGGCGTAAACCCGTGAACGCGTAAACGCGAATGGAGGCAGAACTATGGCGACAACTGAAACAAACCTTAAGGAAGCATTTGCAGGGGAGAGTCAGGCAAACCGGAAATACACAGCGTTTGCCAAGAAAGCGGAGCAGGAGGGATTTGTAAACGTGGCGCGCCTGTTCCGAACGGCAGCTGAGGCGGAGACGATCCATGCCATGGGCCACCTGAACGCGATGGACGCGATTAAGTCCACAGCGGATAATTTGCGAGCGGCAATTGCAGGAGAGACCTATGAGTACACGGAAATGTATCCTCCGATGCTGACGCAGGCGCAGGCAGAAAACCACAAAGCCAAGCGGATGTTCGGATACGCGGTAGAGGCTGAAGCCGTCCACGCCGAACTTTACAAGCTGGCATTGGAGGCCGTGTCGCAAGGCAAAGACCTGGCCGACACGAAGTTTTATTTGTGCCCGGTCTGCGGCCACATCGAAGCGGGAAATCCTCCCGCAACCTGCCCAATATGCGGCATCAAGGGTGAAAAATACGTCCAGGTGTAATTGCGCGGAGACGCGGAGAGGGGCGCTTCAGTTCTCCGCGTCCCCGCGTCTCCGCGTGATCGGGGAGAGCGTCTGATGTCCACGCAGATCCGGGTGCTCGTAATCGATGACGACGAATCCATGCGCATCGCGTGCCGCCAATCCCTTGAACGGGCCGGCTACGTCGTATCGACCGCTGAAAATGGGGATCAGGCTTTGGAGAAAATCCGTCAGGAGTCGTTTGATGTCGCTCTTCTGGATCTGAGGATGCCGGGATTGCCGGGAATGGAGGTGCTGAAGCGGCTGAAACAGGAATCGCCGAACACGGCCGTCGTCATCATCACCGGATACGCGACAATTGATTCGGCAGTGGAAGCGATTAAATCGGGCGCAGACGATTATCTCCCAAAGCCGTTCACCCCCGAGGCGCTGGTGTCGGCCGTCGAGCGCGCCGCAGTTGCGGCCAGAAGGGCCCTGGAGAATGCATGCATCGGCCAGGAGCTCGAGCGAAAGATGCTCGCCCAGAGCCTGATCGGCCGATCGGAAGCAATGAGCCAGGTTGTCCGGCTGATCCATAAAGCGGCGCCCGTGGACTCCACGGTGCTGATTACGGGCGAAACCGGAGTGGGCAAGGAGGTTGTTGCAAGCGCAATTCATCGCTTGAGCAACCGGTCCAACAAGCGTTTCGTGACGGTGGACTGCGGCACTCTGGTTGAGAGTCTCTTCGAAAGCGAGTTGTTCGGACATGTCAAAGGCTCTTTTTCGGGCGCCATCGAGAATACAACCGGCAAAATCGAGCTTGCGGAAGGGGGCACGCTTTTCCTCGATGAAATCGCCAATATCAGCATCAGCATGCAGGCGAGGCTGCTCCGGGCCGTTCAGGAGCGCGAAATTTCCCGCGTCGGAAGCACCAGCAAAAAAACGATCGACGTTCGCATTATCTCCGCGACCAATCGCGACCTGCAGCAGGCTGTGCGCGAGGGAAGATTTCGGGAGGACCTCTATTACAGGCTGAACGTGCTGCACATCGCGGTGCCGCCTCTGCGCGAACGGCTCGAGGATATCCCTGCCCTCGTCGATTTTTATTTAAAAAAGCTGGCCGCCGATAAGCAACGTCCGACCCCGTCGATATCGGATGAAGCGATGCGCTTTCTGAAAAGACGCGACTGGCCGGGCAACGTGCGCGAACTCATCAATGCATTGGAATCTGCAGTCGTGACCTGCGAAGGAAACAGGATCGGGCTGAGAGATCTCCCTTACCCGCCGTCCGATTCATCCGGCGCAGGCGGTCTGACGGGTGGAAGCCTTGCCCGGCTTGAACAGAATGAGATTCTCAATGCGCTCGAACAGTTTCGCGGCAACAAATCCAAGGCGGCGGAATACCTCGGAATCAATCGCAAAACACTCCGCGAAAAAATGCAGAAATACAGCATTACCGATAAAAAGCCTTGAATCCATCAGCCGTCAGCCATCAGCAAAGCAGGCTGAAGTTTCTGGTGTGAAGCTACGGTTATTGAAGCTGACGGCTGATGGCTGATGGCTTTTTTTCTTGTGCCGCATCCCCAAAAGGACTTATAAATTCGGTTCTTCAGCAGAATTTGTGGGTATAAACCCGTGAACTCCAAGCCTATGGGAAAGTGGAAAAGCCCCGCAAAAGGCAGCGGGACTTTTCCACTTTCCCACAGGCTCTGGTGAGTTATCTCT
>Ga0187874_10000226_pt1 | contig 74226 bp, 62 predicted proteins | sample June2016WEW_16_1_3_FD_132993 | JGI IMG/M metagenome (GOLD analysis project Ga0187874, IMG submission 132993) | Peatland microbial communities from SPRUCE experiment site at the Marcell Experimental Forest, Minnesota, USA - June2016WEW_16_150 | ecosystem: Environmental > Terrestrial > Soil >... | reverse complement strand
GGTGCGGCAGTTGTTGCAGCCCACCACCCCGGCCACCCCCCGCACCCGGCCGTTGATGATGTTGTCGTTCAGGGTGTAATAGGAACCGCGGATGGAGCCCCCCAACAGGTACTGGATGGTCTCATAGGAGAAGCCCACAATGGTCGGCGAGCTGGCCGACGGGATCAGCACCGGGGCCCGGCGGTTGGGGTAGTTGTCGATGGCCGTCAGGAGAATCTTCTTGGCCACGTCCAGGGCGTGGTGCTCGTCAAAGGCGATATGTTCCGCCAGCGGCATCTTGGCCCGGTCGTCGGTGGTGATGATCTTGGTGTGGTAGCACTTGGCCACGTTTTCCAGGGCCTGCATCTCGCACTGCACGTCCACCACCAGGGCGTCCACCGCGCCGGTGATCACCGCCAGTTCCTGGTGCAGGTAGTTGCCGGCCACCGGCACGCCGTGGCGCATCAGGACTTCGTTGGCCGAGCAGCACATGCCGGCCAGTTGGATGCCCTTGGCGCCCTTGCTTTGGGCCGCCTTGATGAGCTCCGGGTCCTGGGACGCCACAAAGAGCATCTCGGGCAAGAGGGGCTCATGGCCGTGCATCACCACGTTGACGTGGTCTTCTTTGAGCACGCCCAGGTTGATCTCGCCGGCGATGGGCACCGGGCAACCGAACAAGATGTCCTGCAGGTCGGTGGAGATCATGGACCCGGACCAGCCGTCGGCCAGGGCGCAGCGGGTGGACTGCTTCATGAGGTTGTGGTAGTCCTGATCCACCCCCATGTGGGTGCGGTGCATCAGTTCCACCACCTCGATGTCCACGCCCCGGGGCACCACGTCGTTTTTCCGCCAGATCTCCTGGCGTTTCTTGGGAGCCCGGGCCACGTAGGTGATCTCGCCGGTCTGCTGGCCGAACTCCGCCAGGACCTTGGGGCCCAGCTCCTGGGCGATGGCTTCGGGGGAGCGGGGTTTGGCGTCCTCGCCTTCACCTTCGGTGATGGCCACGCCCCAATCCCGGGCCACCCGCTTCAGCTTGGCGACGTCCTTGATCTGATAACCTTGGGCCTTGCCCTTGGCCACTTCGATGAAGAGCTTTGCCACGCCCCGGGCGTGGTCGCTGTGGGAGGCGGTGCCGGCGGCCACCATGCGGGCGAAGTTGCGGGCCACAATGGTCTCGGCGGTGGCGCCGCACAGACCCATGCGCTGCTTCTTCTCCTCGCCGGTCTCGCCTTCTTTCTTCTTGGGAGGCGGCACCCGGCAGGGACCCTGGGCGCAGATGCGGCAACAGGCGCCTTCCGCCCCGATGGGGCAGGGCTTCATGGTCTTGGCGCGGTCAAAAATCGTCTCGACCCCCTCCGCCGCCGCCTTCTTCAGCATCTCCTGGGCCGCCACGTCCATGGATAGTTTTTCCAATTCTAACTCAGCCATTTAATAATCCTCCAGTTTCTTACTTTCAGAGGAGACCTTCATGGCCCCTCTTGGCAAAAGAGCCTGCCCTTCAGGGTGCGTCCATATCCAGCGAGGTGAAAAAGGCTGGGCTCCGGTACAGGGAATGGTTCTCTTCCAGGTAGGCCGCCGGCACCTTAGACGGCCAGTTCCTGGATTATGGATTTGACCAGTTTCACCGCTTGCGGATGGCGCATGATGAGGAGGTCGCTTCCGGCCAGCAGCAGGCTCACGGCGGTCACCGCTTCCATGAGTATGCCCCGCTTAGTCTGGTCGCCCAGTTGCGGCGCTTCCTCATTGGTCTGCTTACACTCCTTCACCTTCCACACTTCTTGACCGACATAATTGACGATGGGGAGCTGCAATTTGTCGTCTTCCTGGGTCAGGGCCGCCATACGGTCCCGCTCCATGACGGAATAGCAATACTCCATGCCGTAGCCCAGACCGCCAGTGGTGGGGTCCACCAGGAGGTGGCTGTCTTTGACTCCCAGTTGACCCAGAAGGATGTTTAACTGCTTGGCCAGGTTGACGTCGATGGGAGTGTTGGCGATCAACGTGTGGCCATAGGCCAGGGCGGCGGCCCCGACCTTTTTGTAGTTTTTGTCCTGCACCGGCCCGAGGACAATGGGTTTATCGCTGCAAGCCATCGCCACGGCGGGCAGCACCTCGGCATCCTTTTCGACGTTGAGGGTGCCGAAGACGATGAGGGGCACGTCGATGGCCGCCGCCAGTTTTTTAGCGGTGGCTGCCGCCGACTCCGCGCTGGCGTTGTCCCCGTTGGGGTCGGTGCTCGCCAGGATCAAGGCGATGGCTTCGGCCCCAAAATCCTTGATGCATTTTTGGGCCCAGGCCACCGGGTCTTTGGCCACGTCCTTGATGGCGGCATAGGCGGGAGCAGCCCATTCTTCCCCCGGGTCTTTATCCCACACCTCCATGGCAATCCGGGGTTTATGGGGCATTACCCCTTCAAAGATATAAAAGGGGTAGGAGGTTTCGCCTCCCAGGGTCATGGCTTTTTCGCCTTTGCCAATGGTTACGGTTTTGATCGAGCCCGAGTAAATCTGCTTGGGAATCTCAAAGGCCAAGGTAGTTCCCTCCTTAATTTTTCCGGAGTTGCCGGCAGGTTACTTTATTTAAATCAGCGGAGGTGTCGACATTGTGAAAATAATAATTAATTGGCCCCCCTGTCAAGTAAAAAATCACCTTACAAGCCTCGGCGCCGCGCTTTCAAGCTATTAATCTGGCAAAGATTTCATAAGCTGCTCTTAAAGCTGGGGAATCGGCGGGGAGCTGGTAGGTGGGCCGTCCCTGGCTGTCGAAGGCCGCGATGAGGGGATCCTCGGGGATGAGGCCGGCCAGTTCCAGGCCCTGGGCGGCCATCTCCGCCGCGGCCTTCTCGCTCAGGCCGTTGGCGGCCCGGTTAACGATGAGCACCGCCCGGCCCACCACGATTTTCAAGGCCAGGGCCAGGCCCTTGAGGCGGCTGGCCGCCTGGATGCCCCGCCAGGAGGGGTCCGAGACCAGCAGCAGCAGGTCCACCTCATGGGTGGTCAGCCGGCTCATGTGTTCCATGCCGGCCTCGTTGTCCATGAGGATGTAGGGGTAGTTCTTGGCCAGGATGTCGATGAAGCGGGCTACCAGGTGGTTGGCGGCGCAGTAACAGCCCGGCCCCTCCGGCTGGCCCATGCTGAGGAGATCGAAGCCGTCGGCCTCCACCAGGGCCTGGTTGATGCGCGTCTCTATGAGCTGGTCCTTGGTGAGGTCCACCAGGCCGCCGCCCTTTTTCATCTCTTCCCGGGCCTGGCCCACCGTCAGGTCCACGCTGAGGCCCAGGACCTCGTTGAAATTGCTGTTGGCGTCAGCGTCCACCGCCAGCACCGGGGTTTTGCCCTGTTCCACCAGGTAGCGCAGCAACATGCCGGCGGTGGTGGTCTTGCCGGTGCCGCCCTTTCCGGCCATGGCGATCAGGAAACTCACGGGTTGCCTCCTCCGGTTCGCGTGAAACTATTCACAATTATATTCCACCCATGATTAAACGCAACTGAATGGCGGAGGCGCCGATAATTTTGTGGGGGAAGGATAATCTTTCCCCCCCAAGGTGGCGGATTATGCGGTACCCGTGGCCAGGATTCGCCTTAACGGACTGGGGGGGAATACCCCTCCCGGGAGCAAATGCGGACAAAAGACTTGCACGGCTTTAAAAATTAAAATTATAATTTCTAGGTTCGCGCAGTTCGCGCACCAACTCACCCATCCTGGGGGATCGTCCAACGGCAGGACAGCGGCCTTTGGAGTCGCCGATGGAGGTTCGAATCCTCCTCCCCCAGCCAGTAATATATAAGTCTTTCCAGTAGATTGCTTTTTTAAAACCCTTATTAAAACTGTCCCCAGCACAGTCTATTCCGTATGCTGAATTTGGGACTCTTGGCGACCATTCTGACTATTGAACACATGTTTGAGGACAATTTTTTTGGGCTGGTAAATGATTGCGATGTCTATCCCCCATTCACTCTCTTCCGCAAAACCCTAGCCACCCCTCACACCATCTTCCTCCTCCACAATATCACTTTCTCTCATCGGCCTCAAATTTCTCCACCGCCAAATCATCCTCTCCCCCACCCTCTAATTTCTGCCCCATATTTTTCTCTGGTTTACCTTCACTCAAAATTTCCCATTCTCAGAAATTAAAAATATTTTCTGGATCACACAGGGAAAAATTTATTGTCGCCCAGGAGAGCCGTGCGCTAATTTTTTGGATCCCCGGTAAGTCAAGCAAGGGTAAACCATTAGCTGAATGGAAATCGTTCAGCCTGGGGCTTTATCAAGGGTCAGAACGGATAGAAGCTTGAAAGGTCTTTGAAGGCCATCGATTCACCGGAACCAACCAACCAAAACGGCCCACGGGCCTTTAACAAAAAGTTTTTGGGAGAACGGGCCTATTCGCCTCGGCCAGGAGTTGATAGCATGCCCCGTCGAGGTGTCAAGGTTTCCCTAAGGCAACCTGCGACCTTGACACCTCTTCCTGGGCATGCGGCTGGGGAAGCAGGCCGACGGCGAAGGGATGGCCTCTTGACCTCGGGGTCAGGGATGGGAGATTTAAGCAAACGGAAGACAAAAAAGGCTTGACAAGAGGAACCCACATAGAAGCAGTTATCTATAACGCCCAGCATCATAGGTGCGAGTTTACGAGCGTCCTTGTGAATGCTATTGTTAGGCGCTTAACTAAGGGTCACAATCCACCAATTTGTGTTTCAGGGCATAATGGGTCAGTTCCGCGTTCGATGTCATTTTGAGCTTTTCCAGGATCCTGGTGCGGTAGGTGCTGATGGTTTTGATGCTGAGCGATAACTGCTCGGATATCTGTTTGACGGTTTTCCCCGAACCAATAAGACACAGTACCTGGTATTCGCGATCAGAGAGCTTTTCATATAGTGGCTTCTCGTCATCGGTTTCCAGGCGGAGAGCCAGTTTTTCCGCCAGAGAGGCGCTGACGTATTTCCCGCCTGCCAGTACTTTCTTGAAGGCCTTGACCAGTTCTTCAGGAACGTTTTCCTTGGTCATATAGCCTGAGGCGCCGGCCTTCAACACGCGCACCGCAAACTGATCTTCTGAGTGCATGCTCAGGACCAGCACCGGAAGTTTCGGGCGGAACTGTTTCAACTCTTTCAGTATGTCCAGTCCGCCGCGGCCGGGCATGGTGATGTCGAGGATCACAATATCCCAGTCCTGCTTCCAGGCCAGATCGAGCGCCTCTTGACCGTTGCTGGCTTCTCCAAATAAAATACTGTGGAATTCTTCCTCCAGGATGTGCTTCAAACCACGCCTCATGATGGCGTGATCATCGGCAACCAGTACTCTGGTCATATTGGCTTCTCCACTGGCTAAGCTTTGATGTGGTTAGGCGCTCCTGATCTGCCTGGAAGGGGTATCCGTATGGTGACGGTCGTCCCTTGCCCCTGGACGCCTTTAATGCTGGACTTGCCACCCAGGAGCGCCACTCGCTCCCGTACTCCCAATAGCCCGAAGGAATTTGCCTTAAATTTTTCATTCTCGGAAATTCCTCTGCCGTTGTCCTGAACCTCTAGAATCAGCATTCCCCTCCTCTTCCTCAAGCTGATACTTACCCTGCTTGCGTTGGCGTGGCGGACGATGTTGGTCAAGAGTTCCTGGAAGATCCGGAAAATTGCTGAAGAGGGCCTTTCCTCCAGATCCAGATCCTCGGGAATGGCGCTGAGTTGGCATTGTATTCCGGTACGGTCTTGAAACTCCGAAGCCTGCCATTCGATGGCCGCCGGAAGACCGAAACCGTCGAGGATACCTGGCCTGAGCTCGGCGCTGATCTTTCGAACCACTTGCACCGTGGTGTCGATGGTATCTTTCATGGCTGTTATCCTCTTTAACAGCAAGTCGGTCTGTGTGGCTCGATCATGGATTTGGAGTTTCTTATTCATCCAGGCCAGGTCGATCTTGATACCTGTCAGCGCCTGGCCCAATTCGTCGTGGATCTCCCGGGCAATCCTGGTTCTTTCTTCTTCCCGCACGCCTTCTATGTGGGCGGCAAGCTCGCGCATTCTTTCATGGGAACTCTTAAGTTGTTCTTCAAACCGTTTTTGATCCGTGACATCGAACATGATTCCCTGTAAAAACTCAGGCTCATCCAGTCCATTTCTCACCGCCGTGGCCTCGTCGCGGAGCCACAACACGTCGCTTTTTCTGGTAAGTATACGGTATTCGGACCGAAACACTGCCCCGTTGGATCCCAGAAGGTCTCTTTGACTTTCCACCAAAACCCGATCCCGATCCTCCGGGTGGAGTAGTTTGACCCACAATCCCGGGTCAGCTAGCCATTCTTTCGGGGAGTACCCCAGGATCGATTCAATCTGCGGGCTGATGTAGAGTGTACCGAGGGCCTTGTCCAGGGGTGCGGTGTAAGTAACCATCGGGATCTGCTCTACAAGGGTGCGGTACTTGGCCTCAGCCTGATGCACCTGAGTGGTGCGTTTGTCAAGCGATTCGGCCATTTCGTTGAACGAGGAAGCCAATACACTAAGTTCATCACGATTGCCAAACGGCCCAATCCGCACGCCCAGATCCCCGGAAGCCAACCGCTTGGTGGCGCCGACAAGCTCCTTCAGGCGGCGCAAAATAAAGACGTCGCCACCCATCCAGGCTGCCAGCAACGCCAGAATACCAACCAGGGCCACACCTGCAACATTCCTTTGGAATACGCGATCAATCGCGGCGAAAGCCGCTTCCTTCGACATGCCGATGCTGACGTAGATGTTCGTCTCCGGAGCCCCACGAATCGTGGTAATCCCGTAGAGCCGCTCCGTCAGCTCGCCGCCATGAATGGCCACGAGCGAGTCGCGGCCTTCACCCATACCGGCGAGAACCACCAGCTCGGCAGGCATAAGTTGCCCGATCCACTTTTCAGGATCAGGGTACCGGGCCAGAACCACGCCATTGTAGTCGAGGACCAGGAACACTGCGCTGGCGGGCAGTTGCGCCTCAATGTCGATACTTTTGATCGAGGAGAGGTCGAGAGCGGCATAAACATCGGAAACCAAACCTTTTACCGGATAAACGAAATAGATTACTGGTTTTCCGGTATAGGTCTCGTTCTGATAACCGCTTATCACGAAATCGCCCGTCCTCAGGGCGCGCTGGACATAAGCTTGGTCTTCCAAATTGACGGGCGCCTCAAATTGTCGGCCGCTGCAGGCGATATTGCCTTCGTCGTCAATCATGCCCAAGTCCACATAATATGGATATTGCTTGAGCAGATTTACAAAGAGCTCTCTGCTCGCCTCGTAATCACCCTCGCGGATCTCGCGCAGCTGGGAAAGCCCCGTAAGCAACTGGCGGGCTCCTTCAATAGCCTGGCTCAGATGGCCGGCTGCCAGGCGGGTGAGCCGCAGAGTATTCACCTCCAGATCAGCCGATTGGATGCGATGCTCTTCCAATCCCATGTAGAGCGTCAGCCCCAGAGACGGGAGGACAGCCAGAAGAACAAGATGCACCAACCGGCTGCGTAGGCTAGGTGCAAGTAAAGATAGCAAGTGCCTCATAGGTTATCTGTTAGCCCGTCTTAAGCATACCCGCCGACGAATCGGAGACGCATCGCCACGTTCCGGGTCCCGGAGGAAAAGGACCATGTTAATACAAATGGAAGCGTACCCTGCGGAAACATGAACCGAGGCCTTAAAATTCCTGATTAAGCGCTTGGTCCGCTTTCCGCCGGTCTGGAAAAGCAAGACTTGCAAAGAAAGCCTCTCTGAAATCCGGGGCGCCGCCCAATTCTACCACCTCTATTTCGTGAAGCAGCGCTTCCGCACGCCGGCGAGCCCGAATATCCAAGAGGGCCAGGGAGGCCCCCAGCCCGGCAGCATTTCCAATTCCGGTGATTCTGTCGGCATCGATCTCGGGGACCATTCCCATAGTAATGGCATCCTCCGCTGCCATAACATTGCCAAAGGCTCCGGCCAGGAGTATGCGTTCAGGCGCCCGGATTCCTGCAGCTTTACAGAGAAATTTAATTCCGGTGGCGACGGCGCCCTTGGCAAGCTGTAATTCCCGAACATCTTTCTGGTGCAGTACGACAGGTTGGCCGTTGGCAGCCTGTTTGGCGGATGCGAGAATGAATTCGACTCCTGCAGGCGTACGCCGCAGAGACTTATGAACCAAACCAGGCTCGAATATCCCGTCAGGACGAATGATGCCGTGCCCAAGGAGAGCCGCCAGCGCGGACATGGCGCCAGACCCGCAAAGGCCCTTCGGGCGGATGGAAGGATCTGTGGAGTCCCCGATCACCTTCAGTTCCAGAGCCCCGTCCTGGAATGCAACCTTCTCGATGGCGCCAGGTATTCCGGCCATTCCGCAACTGAGGGTGGCGCCTTCGAAGGCGGGACCGGTGGCGCAGGAGGTGGCCCACAGGCGGCCGTTTACGGAAAGCACCATCTCTCCGTTGGTCCCCAGGTCCAAAAGCAGCGTCGGGCCTTCATCCACAGTACGCTCCACCCACAACCATGCGGCCATCGTATCGGCGCCTACAAAGGCTGAGGGCAGAGGGAGCGTTTGCACGAAGGCGCCCGCATGGAGGGGAAATCCGATTTCCTGCGCACGAACTTTGAGGCTCTCATGAAATAGTGGCCGATGGGGGGCGACTCCCAGGCCGTGCACGGGGGCTCCAAGGAGAAGGTGGATCATGGTTGAGTTTCCCACCACCAGCGCGTCCACCAGGCTTCCCGGGGGAAGATCATAGCGCCGGCCCAGGGTCCTGATGCAAGAAGAGATGGTCCCACGGGCCATCCCTTTCATGGTTTCCGCATCCTTTGGATCCCTACAAGCCGTGATCCGGCTCATGACGTCGGCTCCGAAGGAGACTTGAGGATTGCGAGCGCTCTCGATGCCGAGGACTTCTCCTGTTTGCAGGCTGCACAGGTAGACGGCGATGGTGGTGGTCCCCAAATCTACTGCGATCCCGTGAGGCGCAAAAGAGGGCGCCACCAGCCCGATTATCCGACCGGACTCGGTTACGAGAGCGGAGCGGCACGATGTGGAAGGACCTTCGGATACGGCTGGCGTCTCACCTACAGGGGATCGCCATCGCCCGGCGTCCGGCAGGATGGCCAGCCAGTCGACATCCTTTAGAAGCCCCGCTGCCGCCAACGCACTTACAATTTCCCCACCGGGAAGAGGAACCGTGCGGATAGAGGGGCTCAGCGGTAGAGGCCTGCCAAGACCGAACCCAAGCCTCTTGTAGACTTCCTGCCGATACAACTCTTCAACGACTTCCAAAACCAGCCCATCAACAGCCGCATGTTGACAGGCCAGCCGAAAGCCCCGAGCGGCCTCCAGATCTCCAATACGCTTGGCCTCCGCTTTTGACAGCGGCAGACGCGATGCCCCTTTACGAACCTTGACCTTGCAGCGGCCGCATTTGCCCTTGGCACCGCAATCCGCAGCAACGGAAAACCCTGCCGCAACTAGCGCATCCAAAAGAGTCGAACCATCCTCTACGGTTATCGGCTTCTGACGGCCAAGAATGCGAATGGCTGGACTCATTAGCGGCTTCGCTTTTTCGGTTGCAAACCGGACGTTAGGCCCGGGTCCTCACATTTTCCCGCCGCACATCAGCCTTGCCTGTGGAAGTCGGCGGAGCACGAACGCCATGATCGGGGCAATAATCCCCCCCAGCGCCAGAATCAGGAAAGCGGGGGCCCATATCGTGGCGTTGGTGGGATCGACTCTTCCATTATACCACTGCAGAATGGTTCCGAAAACTGCTGGTGAAACAATGGTTATCCCGAATCCGACGCCGGATTGGAGGCCGAGACAAAGACCGCAAATCCTGGGATTCACCATCTCCACCAGCCCCGCCTTGTATACCGACCCATCCGAGATACCCCAGAACCCGAGCCATCCACCGGCAATCACGATCAACGCCGTCGAATGGCCAAAGAGGTAACCTATAATGATTTCCCCTGCAACGCTGCAGGCTCCGGCCACGATGATCGCGAAAGTTCTCCCCTTCTTATCTGCTACTATTCCCCATAACCATGAGGACGGGGCCCCGAGAAGGATGATGCCGGCGGTAATCGCTCCCCCCCAGCTTACCGCCTGGTCCGTGGGAACTCCCTTGGATAGGAGGGCGGCTATCAGGAACGGCCCGATCCAGCCCCAAAAGGCATAGAGCTCCCACATGTGCCCTGCGTAGGCGCCAGAAATCAGCGCAGGTCCTGCAAAACCGCCAGCGGGGGCGGCAAGGCCTTTTCCGGCGGCTGCACCGGGGCCGCAAGCCGGCGTCAGGTCACAGTCCTCAGCGCCAGGTGGCGTCGCTGCAGGGATATGACGCGACTGGCCGGATCGTCCTTTCGGGGTCGATTCTCCCGATTCCTCAGGGAAGTCGCTCACGAAGAAATGGATCACCAAGGCGCCAAGAAACGCCGGAATCGATGTCCAGAGAATCCCGGCTTTCCAGCCATAATCCACGCAAAGATGGGAAGCCACCAGATATCCCCCGGCGTAGGCCCCGACCAGTGCCGCATTGTATATGCCCATGGCGGCCCCGCGGCGGTGGGGCGGAAACCACCTGGAGAGGAGCGCCAGCCCGGGAATGTAGATTGCTCCTGCGGAAAGGCCGGTGAGCAGCCGGAACGCCAGAATGCTCAGCTTGCCTTGAGCGCCCCAGATGAACAGGGTCGAAAACAATCCTGTGCCGAAGGTAGCGAAAAAGAGGATTTTCTTCAGGCTTATCCTGTCCGCCAGCCATCCGATACACACGACCACGATGACATAACCAGCCTGAAATGCCGAAAGAATGAAACCGGTATCGGCGGCGTTCAGGTGAAATTCTTCGGAAAGGTATTTGAGCACCGCGGAGAAGTTGTACCAGGGCATATATCCTACGAGCATGGAAAAAAACATGGCTAACAGTATGCGGTTGTGCGACTTCATCCTTCCCTTTTCCTCACTGGGATGGCCCGGCTGCCTGGATCAGTTGAATAATCACAGCAGTATCTCAGAAAGGCCGGATCTGCGCCCCTGGCGCCTGGCAGGGGTGCGCCTTGCGCCCTCGCACTAGTCATTGGCGAATTGCCCGCACAGGACAACGATGTCAACTTCGAGATGTTGCTATAACCGAGAATAAGAGATTTTGCTACAAATGGTCCCGGCAGGCAAACGGATGGAGGCTTCAAGCTATTGAGGCTATTTTCCTGAGCGGATGGCCTATCTATCGGGAAATAGCGGAAGATGAAATAGCTTTTTCCATCCGCCATCGGTCTATATTTCTTCTTCCTACCACCAGGAAATTACCTGGTCGTGGCTAAGTACCAACTCCAACAGCAGATCATAATCAACTGCACCCTGGTACAGCGGAAATTCGGTGGCCTCTCTCTCCCGGGAAATGATGGCCGCCAATTCCCGAATCACCTCATCCGGCGGATGCCGGAACACATGTAAAATCTTCATATTTACTCTCAGAAAGGAATGATGATGTCCTGTTCTCGCAGCAACTCCCCCATCTGGGCCAGGCTAAGATAGCCGAAGCCGTGCTTCTCCACGTTGGCCGGATAATTGCTGAAGCGGGTCCCTTCCATCTCATCCAGGAACCCCAGGTTATCGCTAAAGGCCTCGTCCAGGTTTACCTCGTAATCCAGCACCAGGTAAGTCACCTCATGGTTTTCTAGGAGGCACCCCAGGCTGGACCGCAATGCCTCATACTGGCGATGGGGGTGGCGCGCCAGGATCGCCACTTTTTTTGCAGGCATGTATAACTACCCTCAGAGCATGACATAATGCTTGCAGTCTGCCAGCATTTCCGCGTGCTTGGCCTGGGTGGCGAAATCCTTCTTCCCCAGACCAGGCACATCCCCTTCCAGTCCAAAGCCTTTGAAACCAACATCGCACAAAGATATCTCGGCCCGGCCCGCAAGTTCCCCGAAACGGGGATCCTGGGAGAGCAAGACTCCCTCCGCGGTCAGGAAGATGATCATGGGCACTCCTTTCTTTTCAGCCGCGGCCACCAATCCCAACAGGTGTTCCAGGGAATCCTGCGTGGCTACCATTATTCCCAAGGTTTCTGCCATCATTCCCCTTCCAGATCAAAAAACTCCGGTTGCAATCGCTACTAGGCTTTGCGAACAAAAAAGTGAATGAAACCGCTTCCTTCTTTCTCGCCAAGATACTCGTTCCCTGTCCGCTTGGCCCAGGCAGGGAGGTCGTTCCGGGTTCCGGGATCGGTTCCCAAGACCTCCAAGATCTGGCCGGCGCTCATGTTTACCATGGCTTTTTTAATCTTTAGAATTGGCATAGGGCAACTAAGGCCCCTGCAATCCAGAACTTCATCGGGTTTGATGTCATCCATGCGAGTCCCCTTATGATTTGGTAACATCCTCAATTAGCAGCCGGCAAGGCGCAGTTCCCCGATGCGCGGCACCGTCACAGCCCCACGGTGAATTTGTTGGTCTGTTCATTCCAGGCAAGCACCAGATACCAAATCAGAGAAACGCCGACGACCAAAAGGATGGCCCCTTCCCAGCCGAAATAGTAGGGCAGGAAGACTGCTGTTCCCAGTGTTTGTCTTATTCCCGAGGATTCCAGCCAGCCAGTCATAAGGGAGTTGGAGGTGGCAAAAGCAAACAAGGCAATCCATAACTTCAGATTCCCTTCGGCCACTCTCCAGAGGGTCCCGCTGCCGCAGCCTCCGGCGACGACCATGCCGATGCCAAAAATGACTCCTCCCACCAGGGAGCCCCAGCCGAAGGTGGGTATCACATACATGGTCTCTCTCCTAAAACCGTTCGCCTTGAGCACCGCAATGCCGATAACGGCAACGATGAGACTGATGACCACGGCTTTACCAATTTCAGCTTCACCGGTCATGAAGGGGTCCCGGAAGGCGCGGACAAAGCAGAAACGGCAACGCTGGATCACCACCCCGAAAGCAGCTCCAAAGAGCAGCAATCCGCCAACTTCGGCATAGGAAGACTTGCCATAGAAATGCGCCGCGAACACCAGACCAACCAAGACCAAGGCGCCCAGATAGGGATGAGCCGTCTTCCAATCGAACGACGGGGCCTGCTTTTGAGAAGTTGCGGCAAACGCGGGACTGGGGGATGGAAGGTTTTCCACTTCCCAGAGGATGTAGCGAAGTCCGAGATAGGCGCCGAAGATTAACCCGATCATCATTAAGAAACCGCTGGCGGACAGGTTGACGAGGGGAGAATAAAAAGCCCCGACGTTGCATCCCAGAGCCAGCGAGGAGCCCACTCCCATGAACAGCCCCCCAAAAAGGCCCTTATATGCTTCAAGCTTCGGAGGCCTGCGAAAGGCAAATTCTTTGGCCAGAAGCGCCGAGGCAAAGCTTCCCAGAATAAGGCCCAGATCCATCATGGATGGGGAAAAGAGAAAGGGGTTATCCGGCTTTTGGGCGTACAAGCCCACTCCATAAAAGAGCCAATCGGCCCAATTGCGGATTCCTGCCACAATGCCCCAAGGCCGCGACCAGGCCTCAATCAATATGGCCAGAAGCCCTATCAATAACCCTCCTACCAGCGGAGGCCATTGCTTTTCGAAGAGGAGGCTATAGCCCCTCTTAAGTTTATTAATAAATGGAGAGTTAATTGCCATAACGAATTTCCTGGAAGCAATGTCAGGGGGCCTTATGGCTAAGGGAGATTGCGGACCCCGCGGTTATTGCCAAATACATAGATTAGATAATGTCTACACATTATAAGTGTAATGAATTCGGAGGGTGATGTCAACTTAGGTGCAGCATCCCGCCATTCAGCATCCCGCCGAAAGACGTCAGCACCAGCGCGGCTGTTCACGCCGGGAGGTCATCTCCGGAACCCGGAAGAGTTCGGGATGAATGAGCCATCATCAAGGATTGCCCGCGGTCTTTGAATATGCCTCCATAAAGTCGGCAGCGTCCTTCTTCCCCCTGGCAAAGGCCTTCATGGCTTCCACATAAAGTATTTCTAAGGCCTCCCTCTTGTATTCCAGATATTCCTTGGAAGTGAGCATCTGGAACTGGCGCGGCCTGGGCAAATTGATGTCGATGACCTTCCTGATGGTGGCCGGCCGGTTGCTCATGATTACGAGCCGGTCCGCCAGGAAAATGGCCTCATCGATCTCTGTGGTAACAAACAGGTTGGTCCCGGGTTTGGTCTCGAAGAGACGGACGTAATACTCCCGCATCAGTTCCCGGGTCATCGCGTCCAGTCCCCGGAACGGTTCGTCCATGAGCATGACCTTCGGTCGGTTGATCAACGCCCTGACCAATTCGGCCCTTCGCATCATCCCGCCCGAAAGTTGTGAGGGGTACTTGTCTGCGAATGCTTCGAGCCCGACCAACTTGAGCAGCTTCTTCGTTTCAGCTTGCAGATCTTCCTGGCTCATTTCCTTCCGAACCCTGGGCCCGTAGCTGACGTTCTGAAAGGTGGTCATCCAGGGGAAGAGAGCGGTTTCTTGAAAGACTACCAGGCGGTCGCGCCCCGGTCCCTTGACCGGTTGGCCGTCGATGGTGACCGTTCCCGAATCCGGCCTCTCATAGCCGGCCAGGATATTGATCAGGGTGCTCTTACCGCAGCCCGAAGGACCGATCAAAACCGTGAGCTTACGGTTCTCTAACACCAAGGAGCAATCGTCCAGCACCTTAACCACGGGCTTGAGCCCATAACTCTTATACACATGCTCTACAGTCATCTCGGCCGAAGCGGCCTGCGCCAGGACATGGTAGTGGCTGTCCTGCCCGTTGGAAATTGGTTGCGGCATTTCAGTCATCCTCTACAATTTTTCACCGGCATCAACTGGTTTTGAGCCACGGCGTCATACGACTGCCCAGAAGCCGGATAATAGCGCTGGAAATGTAGCCGGCGATGCCGATGCTGATCATGCCCACCACGATCAAGGGATAGGAGAAGGTCACATAGGCCCGCCAGGTCAGAAACCCCAGGCCGGAGTGGCCGGCGAGCATCTCGGCCGCCACCACCGTGTTCCAGCAGATGCCGATGCCCACCGTCATAGCCACGATGATACTGGGCAAGGTCCCGGGAAGAATGATTCGCCAGAAGATATCTTTGCGGCTGGACCCCAGGGAAACGGCCGCCCGGACGTAGCGCGCGTCGATGCTCCGGGCCCCGCCCACGATGTTCAGGATCGTCACAAAAAAAGCCCCCAGAAAGGTGACAAAAACGATACTCTCCTCAGGGGTCGGCCAGAAAAGGGCCGAGGCGGGAACCCAGGCCAGGGGCGGGATGGGCCGCAACACCTCGAATACTGGCAGGCTCAATTCCCGGAAGTAGCGGCTGGTTCCCATGAGCAGCCCCAATGGAATGCCGATGATCTGGGCGAAAATGAAGCCGAGGCCAATCCGTTGAAAGCTACTCTGCCAGGAACCCCAATACCACGGGTCAACGAAGGACTCTTTGAAAGAGACCAGAACCGCGCTCGGAGGCGGAATAGCATTGAGGACTGGCAGGCCGTATCTGGTGCCGAACTCCCAGATGAACAAGGCTACGACGATAGAAAAAATTCCCCGGCATGCTGACTTGGTCGCCAGAAACCCTTTGACCTTTTTACCGAGGACGCCGTTCTTGGAATTCTTCAGTGGCGCCGGCATAAAAAACTTCCCCTCTTAACTGGCGCAGCCGCCAGTTGGAATCTCACCTCTGGGCTAAGCCCGCTCCCGTTCGCCGGCCTCAAAGGCCTTCTGGGCCTCTTCGTGGACCGCTTCGAGGGTTTCCTCCTTCAGGTTCCGATAATATTCGGATGAGAGCACCCGGAAGTCGCGTGGCCGAGGTATGTCTATGTTGATGATCTTCTTGACCTGGGCCGGCCGGGTGGTGACCACGATGACCCTGGTACCCAGGAAGATGGCCTCCTCCAGGTCGTGGGTGATGAAGAATACGGTCTTATTGGAAGCATCGTAGACATCCAGGAGGTATTTCTGGACCACCGTCTTGGTCAGGGCGTCCATGGCCCGGAAGGGCTCATCCAGCAGCAATACCTTGGGATCGTTCATCATGGCCCGGGCGATCTCGACCCGGCGGCGCATCCCGCCAGAGATCTCGCTCGGATACCTGTGCGAAATTCCGCTCAGCCCCATTTCGAGAAGAAGTTCATGACCCGCCTCTCTGGCCTCCTTGCGGGTCATCTTTCCCTGGATCACCGGCCCGTAGGTGACGTTATCCAGGACCGTCTTCCACGGGAAGAGCGCGCCGTTCTGAAAAACCACGATGCGGTCGGCTCCGGGCTCCGTCGTCATCTCCGGCGAACAGAGCAATTGATCGTCCATATAGATTTCCCCCGACGAGACCCCATGGAATCCGGCGATGGCATTGAGCAGGGTCGTCTTCCCGCAGCCGGACGGACCCACGATCACGCAGAACTCTCCGGCCGGAATTTCCAGGGAGCAGCCATCGACTGCGACAACGCGGGCCCCTTCCGGGTCGTAGACAATGGATACGTCCCGAATGCTGATCTTTCCTGCTGTGGCTTCGGAGGAGATTGCCGCTTTTTTCGCCAGCGCCCCGCCATTTTTTCCTAGGGTTTGACTGAGTATCATCCAGCTATCTCCCTCACTTGCCATTGCATTAAGCGTCTGGCCACCATGCGGATCAAGGCGCTGCTGAACCATCCCAAAAATCCCAGGGTGATCATGGCAATTATCAGTACTGGCTCCTGGAACTCCATGTAGGCGTTCCAGATAAGATAACCCAGCCCATACTTACCGGCGATCATCTCTCCGGCCACCAGGCAAAACCAGGAGTAGCCCATGCTGATTTGCAGCCCGGTGAAGATAAACGGCAGAGCCCCGGGCACGATAACATGGAAAAAGAGATGTCGCGGCCTGGACCCCAGGCAGAGCGCCGCCCTGAAGTAGACCTCATCGATGGACTCGACGCCGAGAAGAGTGTTCAGGGTGGTGACGAAAAAGGCGCCCAGGAAGGTCACATAAATAACGCTGGCTTCATAGCCCGGAAACATCAGAATCGCCAGCGGCACCCAAGCCAGCATGGGGATAGGCCGAGTCAATTCAAAAAGCGGAAAGGTATAATCCTTGAAGACCTTTTTCCACCCCATGAACAATCCCAGCGGCACGCCGAGCACGGTCGCCAATAAAAAAGCCTGGATAATCCGCCAGCAGCTTGCCCAAATGTGCTTATAATATATTCCGCTATAGATGGATATCCTGAACATAGGATGATGCGAAAACCATTCACTCGCCACGGCGACCGGACCGGGAACCTTTTCGAACAGCGGCGCCTTAATGACTTCCGTCAGCAGCCAATAGGCGAGCAAGGTGGACAATAATCCCACAGCCCCCAGGTACGGCGCCGATGTTCTCAGGGCGTACTTGATGCGGCTCAGCATTATTTCCCACGTGAGGGGCTCCCTCTCCTCTTCAGGCAAAGTGGGTTGCGTTCCCTGCTCGGCCAGAGACTGGCCCTCTACTGATTTGCCTAATTCGTCTGGTTCCATTGGCACTCTCGGTGTGTCCCTAAAATGACTTCGTTTGCATACGGCATCCTCTGGCCTGAAAGCCCTCCGTCATCCAGGCCAGAGGTGTAAGGCGCCAAAACTTAAAACCCGTTACTTCTTGAATGGGTTTTGATCAGCCGGGGCCGCCTCGATCTGGCCGATGGGCGAGGTCAGACCGGCTTCCTTCAGCACCTCCCGGGTGAGATGGTCATCGATGAGGTTGGCAGGGGGGGCCTCGGTAGAAACCTCCTTTTGCCTGACCTGGAAGGTATAAAGGTCATGAATGTATTTGTCGAGGTCAGCATCAACGATAAATGGCATGACCGTTTTGGGGTTAACTCCACCAACGTTCTTGGGGATCTCGCCGTAGAGACCGAACCAGATGACCCTCTGGGGCATTCCCACCGCGTGTTTGGCGATCATGGCCACGGCTTTTTCCCAATTCTGGGGATTGGTCATGAATTGCTCGGCTTCCAGTTCACACTTGAGCCAACCTTTCGCCAGATCGGGATGTTGATCGATGAACTCGCCGCGCATCATCATCATTCCGACATCTCTATCGCCGCAGACCGAGCCGGTAGCGACAAGCTTGGCGATTCCCTCGCCCGCCAGGTTGCCTACCCTGGAGGCGGTCGGCTCCCACACGGCGGCGGCGTCAATCTTCTTGACCCGCAAATTCGTGCTGATGATTTCAATGCCCTGGTTGAGATAATCAGCCGGCTTTATCCCCAACTTTTCCATGGCTATGCGCATGAACTTGTCAGCGCAACTGCCCCACGGGGAGGCGACAAGCTTGCCATTCAGCCATTGCATCGCTTCCAAGGGCGTCTTGAAGTCGGGAGCATCCATCCTGGCCATCAACAAGGCGCAACGCTGACCCGCGGCGGAGTTGCTGGTGCAGCAAACTTCCCGGACCTCGCCTTGTGCCCGATTGCTGCAGACGATGTTTAAGGGATTAGCCTCCCCGTACCCCACCTGGATCCGGCCCGCCAGAACTCTAGCCGCAAACAGGGCGGTGTGTAAACCTTCCTGGTATTCGACGTTCACCCCGGGAAGGTATTTTTCCGTCAAATGGAGCTCCTGAATAATCGCGGGCGTGTAACTGTCAATGTAATACGGTTGCCAGCCCACCGTGAAACTCTCCGCCGCGAATGCTGGACCTGCGCCCAAGGCCATGCTTGCCACCAATACTGCGAAGAATCCGAAAACCATTGCCCTTTTCATGTCGCGCACCTCTCTTTCGGCTAAGTTTTTAGCTGCGAACTCCCATGGCGCCAAAGCCTTTCCCACCTTTCCTGCCATAGTCCTCCTCTTTTACGAAGACATCAAGGAGCAGAGTCCTTCCCTTTTTAAATATAAGCATAAACGCAGGGAAAATATTGTCCGCATGAGTCTGATTATCTTATAGGATATTCTGCCATCACCAGGTCGGTATCTGTCCTACTTTACGGGGGTTGGCGGCCGTATATGGCGCTGGGGCACTGCGTGGCGCCCCCAGGCGGTTTTCCTGGACGATCGCCTCCGAAAGGAACCCCGGTTCTTCAGATTCAACTTAACTTGGTAGCCTAAGACTCTGGCTTATGTAGTCAGTTATTAAAGGGAGCATGAAAGGCGTTTCTACCTTTATCCACTCTCCCACAAGGGTAAGGGTGAGGAAAAATTTAATCTCTTTTCCGCTCCCATTAATACTTGGCCCGAAACTTGACTTATTATTTTGGCAATGTCAGGGGGCCAGATTTGGCGCTTGCCGGGGCACGTTTGCCAAAATGAGGATTAATCCCGGGCAACGCACTCAGGCCAACGAGAGAGGCGAGCCTTCCACCCCAGCATGGGCGTCCTTTCCCGTCGATGGGTTCATCTTCGGACTATTACCGCGCGTTCATAAAGTGCCCAACGCTCTGGATTTCAGATGAGGGTGTCAGAAAGCACGGGGCTAACATCCCTCCCTGGGCTCAGACTTGCCGGGCTGCTTTTCCGGAGGTTTCGCTGGAACCACTTGCTTGCCTTCCGGTTGGACTTGCTCGGGCGCCTTTGAAGGTGGCGGACAGGGCGCCTTTGGCGCCGGCGCCTTGCCTTCAGGCGTAACCGCAGGCAGTTGTGTCCCCGATTCATCAGGCTTGGTTTGCTGGCATATTCCCACATTCACAAAGATGAGCCCCATACTCAACACTAAACATAATCCGATGAAAATAATCTTTTCCAGCCTCATTAATCGCTCCTTTTCTTAGATAAGCATTAATCGGCACCCTGACCGATGTCCTTTATTACTTTTTTTATTACTAGATGCCAAAGCCTGCATCGGACCGCTATCGGGAAGAGTCCTATTTTTTCATAGGATATACTTACTGTCACCGGTCGGTTTTTATCCTACAGTTCCCATCTAGAGCTGATCGCCATCAAAGACCTTTCTTAGGATTATGACCAGAGAAGCATCCCGGCAATAGTGTCCGGCAACAAAATTGCATGGAGAAGATTACACTATCTGGCAGTTAAACTCTAGGCCATGGTAATTTCAGCGATATCGACATATTATACCGATGCAGCCAGACCTCCTCTCCCCCCCGTAGGGGCGGGGTTTCCCCGCCCGGGCGGCGAGACGCCGCCCCTACCGGCGAGGAGATTTTTTGTAGGGGATAGGGTGAGGGGTGGCTTCGCATGGTTTTTCCCAGGGGCGGGTTTAAAACCCGCCCCTACTGCCCACCAATTCGTAGGGGCGCACACATGGGTGCGCCCCTACAAGACCGTCCATCCCCCCGCTTACCCTGCCCTCTCCCCCCCAAGGGGGAGAAAGAAAAAGCTTGGAAATTCCTTGAAATGTAGGGGCGACACGCTGGCTCCGTCTATAGGCAACGGTGAAAATAAAGACTTGAGCTTCGAACCCTAACCGAAGACCAAACAACCTCTACCAATCCAACTCTTTTAACAACCTCCTCTTGGAATTAAAGAAAACCTTAGGACTCCTTCATCCTTGACCTTTTCATACTTAAGACTAGCCCATGTTGTATCCCCAAACCATGCAAATGATTGTATATCTACTCTTTCATCAGCCTCCGTTCTCCATCCCTTTCCGAATTTCTCGAAACAAGCATCTTTTAAATGACCATAATTTACATAACCTTTTGTACGTATTATTACAGTTTCAAATTTCCCACCCCTAAAACCATATGTGATCTCGCTAAGTTGAGAAGCTCCTATTGTCAAATTATCTTCACTTTTCTTGTAATATTTTTCCAATCCATCATCTTCTATTAATTCCATCCCTCTCAATGTTAATATGTCAGTTCCCCACTTTATGCCCCTGAAACCATCTGGCTCTGAACCAGGTTTGAATTCATCAGATCCTCCTGACGCAGCAATAGGTAAAGCCATTAAAAGAATTATCATCACAAGGAGATTTATCGTCCTTATGGCCATGGTTAACCTTCCTAATCGAGATTATGCCGCATCCATAGCTATTTCTGCCCAACGAGGTTTTGGAGCCTCTTTGCCCGAGTAAAATCTCCCAAACAGTCCTCTTCTCGAAGCCAAATCTTCTCGTCGATGGCATGATAGCGCAACTCTGGGCGGAAAGTCAATTTTTCCCAGAGTTCGGGCATACAAATCCCTCGTTGAATTTGTCCGGCTTTCAGAGCGACTTTCCCAGGTTCCCGTCACGCCTGACCCGCCAAAAGTGGTACATGATCAATGATAAACACAGCATCGGTCCCAAGAGGCAATGAAAGGCATAGAAGCGCAGGAGTCCGGACTCGGTGATTTGAGGTCCGCCCAGGAGGATTTGTTGCAGTTCATGGCCGAATAGCGGCACCCGGTCAAGAAGCTGGGACATTACTTGAGCCGCCCAAAAGGTTTGGGAGTCCCAACGCAGCACGTAGCCGGAAAAATCGAGACCACCGGCAATGAGCAAGATTGCCACCCCGATCAGCCAATTTCCCTGCCGTGGAGGTAGGTAGGCACGCGCCGCGACCACGCGCAGAGCATGCAACAGAATAGTAACGAGCATAAGCTGGCCGGCCCAAAAATGAAGGGAGCGGATGAGCCAGCCGAAGGGAATCACATGGGTCAGATCATGGAGCCCCATTTTGGCGCCTTCAGCGCTGGGCAGATAGTAAATGGCGAGGAGCAGGCCGGTAACGCCGAGGGTAATGAAAAGAAAAAAAGCCGCACCTCCAAGACAAAACGTGGAGCTTATTCGGATGCGGTCCTCCGAAATTTTGGCCGGATGGATGTGTTCTAAGAACTTATCGAATCTCATGGGTTAAACCTGTCACCAGCCAGGGCCTTTTCTTTCGGATAGGCGACCAGCGCCCCTTGGGTGTCCAAACGCAAAGCGGCCAGACTCATGCCACTGTTAGCGGGCCCCGCCAGGAAGCGCCCCTCCGGGTCGAACTGACTCCCATGGCATGGGCAGACAAATATCCGCCGGTTCTCATCAAAGGCTGGCTGGCAGCCTAAATGGGGACAGACGGCATTTACAGCCCAGAAACCGGTTTCATCTCGCAAAAGGACTACCCTGCCCAATTTGGCCACTGATCCAATGCGGTGAGCGTCTGGGGGGCCGAAATTCGCCGGTTCCGGATCTGAGCGGGCCCGAGCCCCCCCGAGGAAACGCCCGGTCATCCAGGTCATACCGGCAAATGCCAGCCCCGTCAGGGCCCAACCCATGGAAAGCAAAAATCCGCGGCGTCCCCAGCGAGACTCGGAATGCTTGTTTTTTTCAATTGGTAACATATAATTGTCTGACAAGTTTGCTAAGGTCTTTACATTCCCTAACCGAAAACTTCTACCCAGCAAGATGGTAACTAATGCCGGGAAGCCGTTCAAGATTTGCCAGACGCAAAGAACTCATTGTCAGAGAATTGCTTGCCGCAATGCTCCTGGCCTTGATTCTTGTGGGGCTGGCATTGCTCTGGCCGCCAGGCTATTCCACGGTGACCCCGGAGAATCATGGCGTTGGCGAAATAACCGCTCCGTGGCTCATTATCTGGCTCCAGGTACTGCTGCGCTATCTGCCAGCCGTCTGGGCAGGACTGATTATCCCTCTCGCCTCATTGTGCCTGCTCGCCGTCCTGCCCTGGCTTCCCGGCGCCGGCCAGCCTGATTCGGCGCAACGGTACCGCTTCAGCATCCATCTGGTGATTCTTCTGGCCATGGGATGCACCCTGGCCCTCCTCACTTTTTGGGGGCTTTGAAACCCACAGAATCTCCATAGGCTTCCTTGTTCGCATAATACTCCAAAAGGTATTTCACATAAAGGGGATTACTCGCGGCTAGCCGCTGAAGCCGCTGCTGGTCGAGAAATGCGGCTCCAGGCCGGGTGGTGATCTGCAGGCTCCGGCCCTGCTCATCAATCACCTGATCCAGCTCGAACCCTATGCCAAGACCGTCGGCGGCTGGTCTGGTCAGCCGCAGCGGCTGCGCCTCCTTAGCCCGGATCAACATCTGCCCCAGGCCCAAGGCGCGCGGATTTCCATGGCAGTCCCAGCAAGCACGGGTTTGGCGCCTGATCGTGTGGGGGGCATAAGGGTTCCAGGCAAGCGCCGCCCGTCCATCCGCCGTAGTAGGGGTGACAGAATCCATGAGCACCCGCCCTCCGGGATCTACCCGGCTGACCCAATACTGATATTGAGGTCTGAAGACGCTTACCAGCCCACGGTAATTGATGCCTAAAATGATCCCCTCCCAGCTGCGCCTGGAGTAGCCTGCCAGCCAGATGCCAGGCGACGATTTGCCAGTAAGATAGTCGCAAGATCTCGGCAAATTTCTCTGTTCCGGCGGCTTCACCAGCTCCTCCCTAAGAACCTGTCGAACCTGCGGATCATCTTGCTGGGTGAGCCAGATCCACGGCTCGTAATCGGCGGAATCCAGCCGCATCAGGTGCAACCCGAGATCCTGAAAAGTCCAGGCGGCATGGCAGGTGGCGCACTCCATGTTATTCAGGTGGCCGGGGATGCGATGGTCAAGCGGCCCTTTCTCTGGACCTTCCCGGGAAAGGGTCGGAATTTGGTGTATTTTGCCATCGACCTTGGATACCAGCAGGAACCTGCCTTCTTTTTCTTCTTGGGTGTTCGTCAGCAGCTGGCCTTTTGAGGTGACCATAACCTTTTGCCCGGGTTGGAGATCGTAGAGGGGATTGGCGCGGGCGGCCCGCAGGGCCCGCTGGTCGGCAATGGTCACCCGGCGGGTACGCGGCGGTTTCCCAGGCAGGCCGTGACAGTCCGTGCACCGTATGCCAACCTGATCCTGAGATTGAGAGTGGATGGTTCCCTCACCCATGATTTCCTCCACTGGGTGGCAGTCGATGCAATGCATCCCTCGCTCGTAATGAATATCAGGCAGAAGGAAGTGATACGAGTGGCTATAGAGGTGAGGAACTAAATCGGGGTCCGTCGCCTCAAAGTTATAGGATATCGAGTGATCCCGCTCGAAAAGTCCTGCGTAATCGGCACCCGCGTGATTGCCGCGGTGACAGTGGAGGCACTGGGAAGTGGGCACGGCTGTAGTCAGGCGATAAGACTTGGGCTTATCTCCATTCCCGGGCAGATTCTGGTCTCCCGCAATTCTCTCGCTGCCGTTCACGATATGGCACGCCACACAATCGGCTCCGGCAAGCGTACCGTCTTCGGGCCCTCCAGAGCGCCTTGGGCCGGAAGTCCCGAGATGGCAGCGCAGGCAGCGGCGCCGGAGCAGGTCGTCCGCCAGGGCGCCCGAGTCTTCTCCAGTGGGCAGGAGTTGCAGCCCTGCGATGGCCGCAGCCGCATAGCGTGGCCCTGTATCCGGCTGGGCTCCCCAGAGAAACCGAGTCTGGTTGATGATCCCGCTCGCGGTGGCCATGAGGGTTCGCTTTACCCATCGGTCCTGATCATCATGACAGCGGCCGCAGGTGTAAGCAGAATGAGTGAAATCTGCAGGGTTGCTTATGAGCCCCCCAGGCGCACAGGCGCAATCCGACTTGTCTTTATGGCCACCGGGACACACAGGGCCAGATAGAGAATGATCCGGACCCAGCCCTTGCAGCTGAGCAGGGGAACCAAGGCAGGGCGAGGCCCATACAGCTCCAACCCAGATGCAGAGACCAATCGCTAGTCTTAGGCTTGCCAGAATCCTCAATTTCCAGTTCCGCCCAACCTGCGGCCCACCTGTTGCTGATGGGAAGGTAATTTGGCCCTGGCGCAGGCAGCCGCTGGATTCGACCAGATCGGATCATCATAACGACCATGGCAGGGAAGGCAGGGGGCCACCTCGAGAATGCGTTTCAATTCTTCAGCATTAAAAGGGCGCGCCCCGACATGCGTCGTGGATGCCAAAGGGCGCCCCTGCGGATCGATAAGGCTCTCCCAGGCAAAACCCAGAGGATTGATATCCGGCTTCAACAAAGAAACGAAAGTGTTCTCTTCCCATCGTTTACCAGCCTGGAACAATCCCTGCCCAATACCCAGGGTCTTCGGGTCGGCATGACACTCCTGGCAGGAGCGAACCTCGGTGCGCGTCGTATGAGGGGAGAGGGGGGTCGAGACGATACCGTGACCTATTCCCGCGCCCATGAACACCCTTTTATCGTTACCGGCCAAAACTTTTCCATCTGGAGCCAACTCGGTATAAACCACCTGGCAGCCAGGTACAACTACGGATACCCTTTGGCGTGAATTGATTCCCAGGGTGGGCTTGTCAAACCGATAATAGTCCCTGGTCTCTTGCCATAATCCCTCGGTTTTGACTCCGATCTCGGAATCCATAGCATTTTCGCCACGATGCCGGTAGTCGTGGCAGCCATAACACTGGGGCGCCCAGCGGGAGTGGCAGGCCGAGCATTCCATGCGATCCACGCCATGGCCGGGAATGCCATGATCCTTGTTAGTGGTAATGGTCGGGCAAAGGTGATCTTTCTGGTCCAGTTTGCTGCAAAGGATCATCTTGCCGTTCTCTTTGCGAAGATTCAAAATAACCGTCCCCCGCCGGGTAAGTCCCACCTCCCGGCCCCGTAGCTCGGGCAGCCCCAGAGCCCTGGCTCTCCAGATGGCCTCTTCCTCATCTGCACTCAAGATCTTGGTACGTGGAGGCCGACCGAAGCTGCCATGGCAATCGCCACAGCGAATTTCGACCTGTTGGCGCATGTGGCTGTAAATGTTGCCATCACCCATGACCTCCTTTCCGGAATGGCAGTCTATACAGGCCAGTCCTCGTTCAAAGTGAATGTCAGGGACTAAATGCCGTACATCTCTACCTCCTGAGAGGACCTCCAGGTTGGGCCGCCCTTGCCGGTAAGGGGTGCCGTAACCGTCTGCCTCTTCCAGACCGGTGTAAGAAATTCCTAGACGTCCAGAGCGATTATGGCACCGCAGACATTGGTTCACCGGTATGGCGGTGGTCAGGCGGTGAAGTCTCGGATAACCAGGTTTGTCCTGGGGTAAGGTCGGATCAGCGCCCTCGTAAGTGGCTTTGGGGTTATAGAGCGCGTGGCAGGCGGCGCAGCCTGAGGAGTGGGCCGAGGGGCCGCTTTCTTTCTTGTTCCAGAGATGGCACGAGGCACAGAGCTTGCGCCAATGATCGTCGGCAAGCTCTCCCGAAGAGGCCGGGACTGGTCCCGTAGGATCGGCAGGATTATTTCCAGATATTGGATCCATCTGGGGAATCGTCAATAAATCAGCTAAACTGCCGGGCTGGGGAGCGGCATTTTTAACTCCGACGGAAGCATACCGGGCCTCATCTGAGGTTTGAGCCGCCCACGAGTAGCGCAGGCTGGCTATGACTCCACTCATGGTCGCCATAATGCCGGAACGCACCCGTTCCACCGAATTTTGGGCTTCCAATTTTCGGTCCGCATGACATTGCCCCCCCGATCTGCCGCAGGTCTGGCTTGCTACTGACAGGTCTGATGGATTCCGACCACCGCTGAGACCTTGATGGGCAATATCCACCGTCACCCCAATGCCCTGACCCCCGTGGCAGATTACGCAACCGAATTCCTCCACTGGATGGGAGCGACCAGCCTCCTCCAGGCCATCATGGCAGGTGAGGCATCTTTCCACCTTGCCGGTAATAATTGGCCTCAGTTCTTTCACCCGAGAGGGCTCATGGGTTATGGTTTCAAATCTGTCCCGTATCTCCGCTTCAGAAAGCGTACCTTTCAACGATGCTGTCAGTTTATGGGCTTGGTTTATGCGGTATGCTTCTTGATAGGTTTTCCAAGGCTGACGGTCCTGCCGGATGAGCGCCAGAAGGAGAAGAACGACCAGAAGCATGGCCATGATCAGGAAAGCGAGGGCCTTCAAGAGGGGGGGGTCTGATTTGCCGTTTCCGGTAGTTCCCATATTACATCTCATGCCCGCAGAGCCTTTTCAAACTTAGGAGCGTCCCTGGACCGGAATCCCTTCACTCTCATTTTAGCATTAAAGATGATCAACGAAACCTGTTCCCTATTGGCATGGAAAACTGCCCCTGGAAACCGGTTCTTCCGGGTTCGGCAACCGAGATATACCTTGGGGCCGGCCTTGGCCGGAAGTTGTTGCCCCGGAGCAGGGTTGGATTCGACCCCGCATAAACTTGTGGTCAACTTCTGGAAGCCGTTTGGCTTTCAATGAATGTTGCCTTTCTGGGTATGTTTGGCTAACCTACCAGAAAAAAGCATTTTATAATTTGACCGATCTAGTTTATATAATCTCTTAAAAATTAATCATCTCATTGCTCGGCCTAATACTTATCCAATTGGATTTTGACATGCATACTCGAAATTGTTGCTGTGACCTGGAAAAGTGTAAAGCCAGCGTGGAAAAAGCATTGCGTGACACCAAAGGGATACTGGATGTTGGCTGGATTGATGACAACGATCGGAAAACACTCAGGCAATTTGAAGAAGAGCTTCAGGAGCGAGGCCTGGGGGGATTAGGCAAGTATTTCAACGAAGGGGTTTTAACCGTTCTTGATAGAGAGATGGTCTGCGTGGTTTTGAACAATAATGACTTCAGGCACGCTACGGAGCCTTGCCTCTCCTGGGTAATGGGTGGCGTGGTCATCGGCGAGGAGGTCTGTGACCAGGAGCGCCTGGAATCATTAAAAAGAAGCGAAGGGGTTAAGGTCATCGGAAAGAATTTTGTCATTTTCTTCGATAGAATAAAGAAAACAGCCGGTCAACGGCCGGTTTTCGTTTTTCGGGCCTTGTGCTTCCCTGAAATAGACGGTATTCCCTGCGTTGAGGGAGTTCTCTCAGCCTCCCCCTTTGGATCGGGCGATCTTTACCTCAAGGAGAGGTTTGGATGGGAGGCAGGAAAACCTGAATTAGGTACGATCCTCATCGGATTTAACCTTGCTCGCATTTCTGCCGGCCGAAAGGGCCAAGGAAATTTAACGGGTTCTCAATAATTTGCACTACTTAGTTTAAGCGACAAAATGTAGGACAAATACGGACTTAGCGGAGAGGGAAAATCCTATAAAAAAATCAGACTCTTCCGGACAGCATTCAAGACCAGTCCGTGTCATTTAATAAGTGGGTCAATCCAAACTGCGCACCATTGATAGGTATCTTCCATGCGGCCTCTTTTCCGTTCGACTACACTTTGACACACCGATGCGGGTTTTGGGCCCAAGGGACAATAAATTCATTTAACCCACAGTATGGAGGTGAAAGGAGAAGAAATCGTATTTTGCGGCCAGGTTGTCTATCAGGAGAGCTGTGAGATTCTCACTCCCAAGAAAGGAGCGTTCGTGAAGATGGAAAAGCTTAGGAGAAGCGCGGGTGTATCGATCTTTGCCATCTTGGTGGCCATTCTCTTTGCCGGTTCTCTCGCTTTTGCAGCAGAGGAGGGCGGCGCCAAGGGCGGCCCCTTAGCAGGTTACCCCCAAGACTGGACGGACAAGCAGGTCCAGGATTTTGTCAAGAAGCCGTGGACTCAAGAAGAACTCAAGGCCATGGGACGCCCACCAAGATTCATACTGAACAAAACCATGACCCCGCGTCATACCGGGAAAGAACTGACGCCACAGCAGCTTTTCGAGAACGGCCAGAACAAATTTCGGGCGCTAACGTTCCAGTATGGCATAGGAATTAACGCCAAGGATTTCTACAAGATCTGGATCGAGCAGGAAGCCTATAAGAATCCAAAGATCAAGCTTTTGGACCTTCGCCAGGAATCGGAGTTCCAGGAGGGGCATATTCCTGGAGCAATCCGCGTGGACACCGGCCTGCCTTACTGGCAACTCCCGGGCAAGGCCCCGGACTCCTCGGCCACATACTACCTGCTGTGCAAGGCCGGGACTCCTGACAATGGTGGAAACCGAGGCGCCTTGGTTAAAAAGGTTATGCTGGAGATGGGCTATTCTGGGGATATCATCAATATCACCGATGGATTCAGGGGTTGGATCGAAAACGGTTTTCCCGTAATTAACCAGCACGGTTTGATCACCCTGGTGCCGGGGACCTTCCAGATTCCCGAGAAAGACGCCATGCAGAAGGTAAAAGAGGTTACCCCCGTGGTGGCGCCCGCTGTAATGGAAGAAGCCAATAAGCTGGGAATCAAGGATTGGTAGAATAGGCTGTCTGGCCTGGCGCCTGCCGGGAGGCTCGTTGACCATAGCCTGCCAGCAGGCTCCAAGGGTGCTCGCCCGTAAAGGCTTAAAACGCTGCGCCTGGATGGCATCCTCCCGGCGTGCCGCTGAAGATCTCCGTGCGTGACCAAATCTCTCCCAGTTAAAAAGTGCCGATACCGGGAGGGTCATCACGGAGATCTTTACTTTCTGGATGAAAACTTAATGGTCCACGCTCGCTTAATTCGTTGGGGCACACGATCGCCTACCCCCGCGGAGCTTACCCCAGCGAAAGGAGGGGAGCGGGGTTACAGGGAATCCTGAGAAAATATGGATCCATGCGCCTGGCCCGGACTCCGATCCGAAGCGCGCCAGAATGACAGACGAAGACTCAAGGACTTGCCGAGAGGACCACTTAGGCCAGAGTCTAGCACCTCAGTACTCGATCACGTGAGGAACAAGATCATTTTGACCTACAGGAATATGGAAAATTTAGCCGTCGGGAAGGAGTGTGACGCAATGGCGACAAATCTTACTACTGTGGTTAAATCAGCGAAAAAGGAAGTGCGCATTTGCCGTGACCAGGGAGTGGTGATCATCGGGGAAAGGATCAACCCTACTGGCCGAAAGGTCCTGCGGGCTCAACTCAGCGAGGGAATATTTGATATGGTTCGCAAGGATGCCCTGGCCCAGATTGCCGCGGGGGCCGGGATTCTGGACGTGAATGCCGGGGTACCCGGCGCCGATGAGTCCGCCCTGATGGTTCAAATTATCAAGGAAGTCAGTGCGGCAACGGATGACTTCCCGATCTGCATCGATTCCCCCAGAACTGAGACGCTGGCGGCGGCTCTGAACTACTACTGTAAAGACGGGGCCAGACCCTTGGTGAATTCGGTAAGTGCGGAAACAAAGCGCCTCAAAGCGGTGTTGCCTCTGATCAAAGACTATGGGTGCCCGGTCATTGGGCTGTGCAGCGGAGATACTGGTATTCCCAAGACCGCTGACGAAAGATTTCAGAATGCCGCCAAGATCATCGAAGAGGCCGACAAACTGGGAATCCCCGCCGAGGACGTCGTGATCGATCCTCTCGTCTTAACGCTTGGAACCGAGTGGCGAGCTGGAAAGATGGTTCTGGAGGCCATACGCATGATCGTAAACCGCTTTGGGGTCAACATTACCATGGGCGCCAGCAACATCTCCTTTGGCATGCCCGACCGGGAAACCCTGACTGCAGCCTTCCTGGCACTCTCAGTGGATGCCGGTTTGACTTGCCCGATCTGCAACCCGTTAAAAAAGCAAGAAGTCAGCGTCCTGCAAGCTGCCGACCTTATAGAGGGGAGGGACCCCCACGGCATGAAGTGGATCAAGGGATTCCGGGCGCGCCAGGCCGCTTAAAGCCGTTTTCCCATAAGCTCTAATTTTGAAGCGTTTTCCTCCCGGAAGCTGCTGCTAGCGTGATGCTTAATAATTGCTATGACATTTCAAACTACGGTTTTCCAAAGGGGGAATTTAATACCCTTGGAATTTAGGTTTTCTTGATTTAATGCAATACTACTTACGAAGCTTAACACTAGCGCTCAGGGATCCCGGTGAGCCCCCCCTGCCGCCCCCCGCCTGCCGGCAAGGTTAGCCGTAGGCCTTACCCACGGCGGAAGTACGGATAGAGAGTCACCGCGCTTTGCGGATTTGGGCTGGCAAGTAAGTCTGACAGGTTTGGCAGGATCGACGCAAACTAAGTTGCTATTTTTGGACCATATTTTCGAGTGATCTCGCGAAGTAGCCGGTTCCTCTCCTCCACGGCGCCATTTCGGGATTGTTCCACCAGGGTGGGTTCGGCTTCCACCAGCGCTTCGGAATTATATCGATCGCGTAGGCGTTCGCAGGAACCTCATGAGCGATTTCATACATTTTCTCGAAGATGGAACCATTTCCATAGATTTTATCGAGCCTGTCAATCCATTCCTTCCAGGGATCGGGGTTGTACTTTGGTGAGATCACCCTCTCGAGCTTATCCATCTCTTCCTGTGACCAGTGGATATTACGGATACCGCATCTCCAATGCTCAGTTCCCGGAGGGGGCGGATCGCATTCACCAGAGCCGGCCTTCTGCCAGATGGAAGCTTCTTCCTTGCCAAGGACGGCGACCTGAGCGTGATAGGCAGATTCCATGAGGGCATCTCTGAGTTCTGCGGGCATCTTCTCCAGTGCCTTGACGTTCATGCCGGTAACCCAGTTGCCCGAGCAGTACTTCAGGTACAGGTACTGGCCGGTGAATTCAGTGAAGTGGATCACCTCGAAGGGAATTTCCCAGGCTTCAGCGCCGTCTATGACTCCCTTGCGCACTGCGTCCACGACTTCCTCGTAGATGATGGCGACGGGGTTGACCCCCATGAGCTGCATGCTCTTGAGACCGAAGAGTGTACCGGTGGTCCTGACCTTGGCATTGGCCGCCCGCAGTTTTTCGAGGGTGTCCAGGGCTGGGGTGCCTTCCCCATACTTCATCTTGCCCATGAAGAAGCCGCGCAGACCGTAATCACCAAACAGCATTTCCAGGCCATAGGTCCGGCGCATCGGCTCCCGCCAGAGATCTTCGCTCCTGTAGTCAAAGGCAAAGGAGTAGAGGGCGGCGCGCGACGGCCAGAGGGCTCCGAAGTCGAGGACATTCAGATAAGGGCAGGTCATCCCGGCGTTATTAGTGGAAGCCAGGTACAAATCGATAATGCCCTGCATACACATTTCGGCGCAGGTCATTTCCCCGCAAATCGAATTCCCCCCCTTGGCCTCGATTTGCACGGCATTATCGGTGCGCTCCTCGATATCATGGATGAAACTGAAGGTCCCTATCTTGGCGACCCAGCTGGCGTCCAGGGTGTGCCCCGCCATGCCGTAGGTCAGCTTAATCTGGGGAGTGGTTTTGGCTCGGTAGTTCGCGGTTTCGGCGGCCTTCTGGGCGAGCAGCGTGGCTGTCGGCTCGGTTCCTGCTCGGGCAAAGCCGCCATAAGCAAGCAGGGTGGAGGTGAGGCCGAAGGTTGCAGCAATCCGGCTGAATTCCCGGCGCGAGATGGCCTGGGGCGGCGCAGCTTTCTCGCCCTCCTTCCTATGGTCTTCCGTCTTCATGGGATTTCTATTAATATAACATGGTTATGAAAATCGGCTATCTTGTTCTAGGACAAGATAACCGATTTGCATCACTTCTGGTATCCCGGGATCTCCCGATCCTCAGGCCACTTGGCTCACCAGCTTTTTCGCCACCGGAACGGCCGCGGCGGCATCGTACGCGTAGCCGTCAGCCCCGATACGGTCCGCGAAATCCTGAGAAACAGGGGCGCCCCCGATGATCACCTTGAGCGAATTCCTGAGGCCTTCCTGTTCAAGTTTCTTGATGATCACGGGCATAATATCCATCGTGTTGGTAAGAAGCGCGGATAATCCCAGCAATTGAGGTTTGTCCTGCTTTACCGCCGCGATGATGCGGGACGTTTCCACGTCCGGCCCCATGAAATTGATTTCTAAGCCGGCGCTGCCCAGCATGGTGGCAACCAGTTCGAGGCCGATGTCATGAACGTCGCCTTCGACCGTTGCCAGTACGACCTTGCCGCCGATTGCGGATTCCCCGGCAGCGAGATGAGGTTTGAGAACCGCCATGGATGCCTTCATGGCTTCGGCCGCCATAAGCATCTCGGGGATGAACTTCTCTCCGGCCTCGTAGCCGGCACCGCATTCGTGGAGCCCCTTTACCAGCCCCTGATCAACGATGTCCTGAGCCCTCAAGCCTTCAGTCATCGCCTTCTTGACGAGTTCGAGTGTTTTCGGCTCATCTCCGTCATAGACCGCTTTTGCGATTTCCAATAATATTTCCACCTTCACCCTCCCGATTTACTCTTCTTTTTTGAGGTAACTACCGTATCGGCGCGCCGCGTAGATCGTTGCATCGCGGTTGATGTAAGCGGTCCCCTTCGGCTCCCAGCAGTTAGGGCCGAGCATGCAGCGAAGACCGCCGCCTTCGACGGTCTCGATGATAATCCTGCTCTCCTCGATAAGTTCCTCAGGGGTGCCAAATTTGAGGGTGGTGGCGTAAGGGACGGGCTTCCGGTCCGCCGTAGAAGTCTTGGTGGCCGCACCGTAATTGCCGTTAAGGAACTTCAGGTGCGGATTGAGACCCGCGTCTCTTATTTCTACAGCCTTTTGCACGCAAAGATCGATGTTCATCGGGCCAAGGAAATAGCCGTTGGCCTGGTTCTGGTAGACGAGATCGAGACGGTCATGCCAGTTCCCGCAAGGATGGAAGATGATCTTCATGCCGGTTTCACGGCGGATGGCCTCAATGAACTTACGTTGATACTGCTGGGTCAAGGTTTCATAATGTTTTCTGGAGATGCAGTCGGCGGAGGACACCGGGTCGTTGACCCACACGCAGTCGGCTCCCGCTTCATGTGCGGCAATGACCATTTGCAGCCAGCCGTCCATGGCGTTTTCCATGAGTTCGACGGCCCAATCCGGGTCCCGGGCGACGATCAGGAACCATTCCTTGAAACCTGTCAGACAGGCGGCGGTCCGGGAGGGACAACTTCCCCAGGTCATGATGGGGACCCGCTGGGTGCCGTTGCCTGCCTTGATCAGCCCTTCCTTCAGGCGCCTGATGCACTGCAGAACCTTGGGCATATTGCCGTCTTTGCGCGGATCGAGCTTCCACTTGGCCTTCTTCATGTCCTCTTTGGTCTTAATAAAGGACTCGGCAATCTGGGGGACATCATCCTCGGGGTACTTGAGGGTCGCACCGATGGCTTCTTCAACGGGTCCCATCATATCGTAGTCGATGACACAGTCATACTGGAACCGCTGCTGAGCCATGATCTGTCCCTTGGCATACAGTTCGGGATCATCCCAGGTCTTCTTGAAGGTCACCCCTAGGTATTCCAGGCCCGCCCAGCGCGGGTAGACATGCACGGGGACCCGATCGAGCTTTTCGCCATTCATGGTGGCGAACATCCTTTCCCATGGGGTCACTTCGTTGGAGCCATCATACAAGTAGTAAGACATCTTTTTCCCTCCTCCTAATGATTGGGCGTTCAAATTGATTTTGGAGTGTTTGATGCCATTCTGCTTTTTACCACAAGCCGCGATACCGAACCCTCTGTATGGGAACCGGCACCCCATCCTGGACAAATTCCCCCCCCCCGGACCTGTTCCCAGGTTGCCCGAAGGAGAGGAACTCTCTCAAAATCTTTCCTTATATTTGTAACTTGACATAGGCCGGGACGAATAACTGTCCGCATGTGTCTGATTTTTCCATAGGACTCTCACCGGCTGCAAAGTAGGTCTTTGTCCTACACCCTGAAAGAGGCCCAGATCCTGATAGAGCGCTGGCGGCAGGAATACAATACGGTAAGGCCTCACAGTGCCTTGGGTTATAGGCCCCCAGCACCTGAGGCCATCGAGGCGATGCCCAGAGATCCTGGCTACGCTAAGCTCCGCCAGGATCTCTGGCTTGACTTAACCCCAATCCTAACTTAAAACTTGGTACAACTACTGGGGGCAGGTCAGCTCCTCTTGGGGAGAGAAAATTAGGGAGCCAGTTGGGTTAGAGCCAAATTTCCTCAAAAACGTGAAACTACTAAGAGTTATTGATGCGTTCGCGTAATACCCCAGATGACTTGAACACCAAAATCTTTCGAGCGGCCAGGACTAAACTTTCTTTGGTTTGAGGATTTCTCCCCCTACGCTCATTCTTTTGCCTCACTGAGAATTTTCCAAACCCGGTGATGAGCAGTTCTTCTCCCTGGGCCAAGGTGTCCTTCATTATCCCCAAGAGCCGCTCCACTATCTGGTGAGACTCCTGTTTGTCCAGGCCTACCTGGGTCTGGACGCAGGTGATCAGTTTATCTTTTGTAAGCGACATGTTCCCCCCAAAAAAGTTATGCAGAAGTTAAATGATACCCTGATGGCAAACACCTCTCTATCAAAATTATCGCCAATCAATGACTATGAAACCATATCGGATTTTATAGCAGGGGATAACTCTGTCCTCCGCAGATAAGAGAAAGCCTTCAAGAGTTGGTGTGGATCGAAAAATTGCGATATGGCATGGAAAGCATGAATTTTCAGCCTCTTGATAAGTTTCAGATCATAGCAGATATACGTCCTGATGGTCTTGGGAATGGGCCTGTTTATAAGTGAAGTAATCCCAGGCATTGCCGGTGTTGCTGTAATCTTCCCGCGCCGTGCCCAATTGGCTTTCACTCAGGCAGGGACCCCATTTATTCCTATCATCTATAGCTATTCACGCCTCACACGTACATATATTCTATAGGGCGCCGACAAAGCCACCAACCTCAGCCCCCCAATGATGTTGAACCGCATCACCTTCTGATAAAAAAAAGCCGTTGGGCAATTTTTGCCCACGGCCTTTTGATTAGATCGGCTCTAATCTCATTCTTAAATACTAACTCCCATAACCCCGCATGTTTCCTTTCCATGATTATAAGCGGGATTAATATTATTTTATTATGTAGATATTTAGGAACAAGACCATAATGACCATGCTAGCGCCGATGAGAATGGCTGAAACCCAAGGAAAGAACCTCCGTTCTCTGGCCGGCGCTTGAAGTGATCCCCCAGGCGTTTCTGAAAGGGAAGTAATACACTTGTGGCAGATTTTCTGCTGAGGGCCCACCGCGATGCGGCATTGGGGGCAAAAACGATCCTCTTCTCCGGGATCAGGGAGGTACCGGTCACAGGTTGAGCAGTAACTCTGGCCTATCCATATGGCAGCGTTGCAGGTAGGGCACTGGTGCATGAAGGACCTCCGGATCGGGCCGCTTGCCGGCTCGGTAATAAAATATTTTTTGGGGTCTCTTTGTCCCGGAGAATCTCCTCAATGACCCCGGGCCGACCTCTTTTTCCCATGCGGATAGTTGACGATGGATGAAGAATCTCTCTTTTCCGTTAACGTTATGCTGGGATAATCAAATCGGCTCTGCGCCGGAGAGTTCGCTTCCCTTGGTAATGGTAAATTAATGGTTGAGATAAAGAAAGTCTATCAGGAAATGCATGATTTTGATGGAGAAATCCCTTATTTTTATGCGGGAAACTGGGGAGCGCCTAGCAAAATCGCCAAAGCCAGGAAAAGTGAGGCATTATTAAAGTTACTGAGTCTGACTGAGGGTGAGCTGATGGACTATTCTAAACTCACTCACCATCATTAGCATTTTCTGAATTATCGATCACTTGCCACTATACGCCCTTCCGCTAATCTTTCCATATGGTTCGTATATCGGAAAGCCTTTGCAGAAATCGCCTCTCAAAAAATGCGTGATGCATTTGCAGGGGGCCTACGGCCATAGATGCCCAGCCGACCAGAGAGAATTTTTCATTAAAATTTTTGGGCCGGCCCCATACCAGGGGGGGGCTGGAAAAAGAAATTATGAAAAATTTGGCGGACAAAGCATTGACTATGGGGGGGGTAGGAGTCCCACTAGTGGTTTGCCTTCCCGGGCCGAAAATCTATAGGGCCGTTGGCGGCGCCGGTGGAGGGGCAGCGGCGAGCGTTTGACCACCGGTGGATGCCAGGGGTCCAGAGCCTAGTTCGTCAGGCAGGGGCAGGTTATATGATAGAACTTCCCTTATCCAGATCATACCTGCAAGTTTTCCAGGTTTGGGGATAATTGTCTGGTTTGGCAAGTAATCATCAATGCCGGTACTCGATAAAACTCCTCCGTCTCTTTTCCCCTGGCGCACCATTATCTGGCGGTGCCTCCTGGGGTACCAGATATAGTAATTTTTTCAGAAATTTTGGCATACCTGCCCCTCAGACCCCGGATACCTCAAAGCTATGGAGCTTAAGCATAAAGGCTAAATGAAAATCCCTTGACAGCATTCCCAGCCTTGTTATGATTTAAAATGTAAAATTTTCCTCGTTCTCCCATTCATCCGAACATAACCTTTAAGAGCAGGGAGTGATTATGAGTACTTTTACATTCGGAGACAAGACATATTCGGTTGACGTGGAAGAATACCTTTCGGATTCCAACGACTGGGACGAAAACTTCGCGCGGGGGATGGCTCCTAAAGTCGGTATCATCAGCAAATTATCGGAGGACCATTGGAAGATTATCAACTTTATTCGTGATTTTTCTAAGCGAACTGGCAAGTGCCCATTGGTCTATGACACCTGCCGAATGAACCGACTGCACTTACGGAAACTGCAAAAGCTCTTCCCCGCAGGATACCTTCGGGGAGCCTGCAAACTTGCCGGCGTTACATACAAGGAAGGTTACTTCGCCCCGACCCGCTCCCCTCAACTTGATCAATCCTTCTTAGATGAATTAACGGTGCGGGACACAACCGGAGATCAAGAGGAAAAAACCTTCGAGGTTAATATTCAAGGATTTCTTATTAATCCCCAGGAATGGGATAAGAGGTATGCCATATACAAAGCCCAGGAGATGAAAATGCCCAAGCTGACGGACAAACACTGGCAAGTCATTAATTTCCTTCGCCAGAGCTTCGAGAAAAACAACCTGGTGCCCACTATATATGAAACCTGTGAAGCCATCGGTATCGACTTGGAGGAACTTCAGAAGCTGTTTCCCGATGGGTATCATCGTGGTGCAGTCAAGATTGCGGGGTTAAGAACACGATGAGATTCAGCCTGGTTTCCAGGTGGTCAAGCTGGGCGTCATGGTAGAAATTATTCTGGTACGCCACGGCCAGACCCCCTGACACGGCGGAAGAAAAACCCCACGCCTTAAGCCGCAGCAATAGCATCGGCACGTAAATCAGAGGCAGGGTCAGCCACGGCCCTGCCTTTTTTTGTGCCTTTTCAATAGCTCTCCAGTTTATATTACGTTTCCCCGAAAAGTTAACCAACCCAATCCCTTCAAGTTGATTTGGCCAGGGGTAACGCCACGGAGCATATCTACAGGCCCGCCTTTTAATGCAAGGTAAACAAATCTATAATTATGTTTCCTTTAGTCGCCGCCGACCGAGAATTTTCACGCAGTTCGTTTGTCATAAAATCCGCTTCCCATCTATAATGGAAACAGTTAAATTTTTTGTTTCCTTGCGGTTAAGGTCGGTGTCTTCAGCCGGCCCCGTCCCCATCTGACAATCCCTTGCTCCCCGGATCAGATTCACCCAAAAAAAGGGGGCTGAAGGTTTTTTTCTGTTTTTTTGTCAGGGGCCGCCCTCGGCGCTTCTTGCTGGCAGGGCGGCCATCGCTTAAAAAAAAGCCGCCCGGAGTTCTCTCCCCGGAAGAACCATGCGAACCGGCTTGACAGGTAAAAGGGGGAGCCTTAGAAGAATTGAAAGGCCCTGGTCTTTTGCCTGGGCCCCAGGACAACAAAATTCGGAAGACCCGCTATGGACCCGAAAGGCGTTCGTTTCCGCGACCGCGTCGACGCCGGGAGGCGATTGGCCGCGTTGCTGACCAGGTATAAGAACCAAGATGCCGTGGTTTATGCCCTGCCCCGGGGCGGCGTGCCGGTGGCCAAGGAGATCGCCGACGCCCTAAACTGCCCTCTGGACCTGATCATTATCCGGAAAATCGGCCATCCCTGGAATCCCGAATATGCCCTGGGGGCCATCGCCGAAGACGGCCTCCTGGTGGTCAAGGAGGAAGAATTGGCCCGGGTGGATCGGGACTGGTTCGCCGCGGAAAAGCAAAGACAACTGCAGGAGGCCGCGAGAAGACGGCAACTCTATCTCGGGGGCAAGCAGCCGCTCAGCGCCGCCGGCAAAATCGCCATCCTGGTGGATGACGGCATCGCCACCGGCTCCACCATGCTGGTGGCCGTCAAAAAAGTGCGGCGGGAAAAACCGGCGAAGATTGTGGTGGCGGTGCCGGTCTCCCCCAAGGATACGGCCCGAAGGTTTGCCGAAGAGGTTGATGAGTTCGTGGCCGCGTCCATTCCCGAAACCTTTTGGGGAGCCATCGGCTACTATTACGATGACTTCACTCAGGTCTCCGATGAGGAAGTGATGGCCTTATTACAGGGGAATGAGAGGAGGCAGGTGCCATGGAGAGAGAGGTAGCTATCCGAATCGATACCCTTGCCAACCATACCAAACCTAAAGAGAAATCCCTCCCCGGCTGGTTGGCGCTGCCCGGGGAGGCCCGGGCCCTGGTGATCTTTGCCCATGGCAGCGGCAGCAGCCGCTTCAGCCCGAGGAATCGCCTGGTGGCCGGGATATTGCAGCAGGCGGGCTTCGGGACGCTGCTTTTCGATCTGCTGACCCCGGAAGAGGACCAGCTCTATGAAAACCGTTTCAATATCGAGCTGATCTCGGCCAGGCTGGTAAGCGCCACGGAATGGCTGGCGCAACAGCAGGAGACCAGGGGGTTGGCCTTCGGTTTTTTTGGGGCCAGCACCGGGGCGGCTGCGGCCCTGAAGGCCGCGGCCCGCCTGGGCAGCCGGATAAAGGCGGTAGTCTCCCGGGGGGGCCGGCCCGATCTGGCCATGGATAGTCTGGACCAGGTCACCTCGCCCACCCTGCTCATCGTCGGGGCACTGGATGAGGTGGTCCTGGACCTGAACCGCCTGGCGCTTTCGAAGCTGTCGGCCGAAAAGCGCCTGGAGGTTATTCCCGGCGCCACCCATCTTTTCGAAGAGCCGGGCGCCCTGGAGCTGGCAGCCGCCGCGGCCGTCGCCTGGGTTAAGGATCATTTGCTCCCCTTTAACAAAAAGGCCGGCCCCTGGAAGCAGAGGGAAGGGGTAACCGGTAGGCTGTAGGGGCGGACCCATGGGTCCGCCCTCCCTCAGTCCGGACCCCGGAAGCAGGGGAGGGGTAAGGGTAACCCCACGCCTGCAAGTCCCCGCATAATGGGGTCCCTTATTTGTCCCCTCGCCCCCGCTGGGGGAGAGGGTTAGGGTGAGGGGGAATTCAATCTATTTTCCGCTCCCATTAATATCTCCTCTCCCCCGTGGTTGGATCGGGGAGATGGGTAAAAAACGTTCGGGGACCCAGGTAACACATTTTTGGTTCGACCTTCTGAAAAGCCTCGCAAGTCAGGAAATCCCCCTCGCCCCCGCTTGGGGAGAGGGTTAGGGTGAGGGGGAATTTAATCTATTTTCCACTCCCATTAATATCTCCTCTCCCCCGTGGTTGGATCGGGCCCTCGGGTGTTTTGCTTTGACCAGAGGCTGTGATATATTCAGGTGGCCAGGCGGGATCGGATCGCGGGCCAATGGCTTCCCGAATGGAAACCTCCCGGGAAGACCAGGAAGGCATTGATGGCGCGGCGGCGGAATCCTGCGGAAGTGCGAGGCTCACTGGTGGGGCCCCCGGACTTCAAATCCGGTGTACCTTCTGAATAAGGGGGTAGGTGGGTTCGATTCCCATGCACTTCCGCCAATGATTTGTGGGGCTGGAGGCCAATATGATTGGCCTCCTTTTTCTTTGGGTGTGCACATAGTGTGAGAATCTTAAGGGTCAAGGCCCATTTCCCTGGCCTAAATCGCCTTGAAATTACCATTGAGATCACCCTACCCCTCCATCACCCCCCTAGCAATATCATCCTCTCCCCTCACTGATTCCTGCCCCGCATTTTTCTGGTTTGCCTTCACTAAAAAATTTCCCATTCTTCAGATATTAAAAATATTTTCTATAATCTGCGCAGGGAAGAATTTATTGTCACCAAGAGAGCCGTGTGGGGGTGATTTTTGGATCTCGGGTGAGTCAAGGAAGGGTAAACCATTTGGTCGGGGAAAATCGTTCAGCCTGGGGCTTTAGATGCAGTCGGATTTTTGGCAAGAGTTTGAGCTGGAGTGGTTGGTGGGATTTTGGTTTGGGAATGCACGACAGGTTCATGCTACCCAAAAACCAAAAGGTCTGTCCATTCCTGACTCGCCCCGCCTGCTTCTGTCTTACTGAAAATTTTCCAAAACCGGAAATGGGGGATGATTCTGAATTGGGAGGGTAGGTTTCATTATCTTGGAAAACTGGAAGGTAGGTTTGTTAATCGGGCTAATGTTTTCAAAAAATATTGTCCATCGCTACGGCGGCCGCAGTCCATGAACTCCGTGAAATTGTATATTGTATTGAGGTTAGCTCTGAAGCTGTACACCGTCCATATGGATTGGGAACCCAGAAAATCACATTCTGTCCCAATGGGTTGAAGTTTTCGATAATCGCTAAGATATAATTATCTCCATGAGTTCTCGCTTGTTGCCATTCACGAGAAGTTAGTGTCGGACTGCAATAATTTATCGAACTCTTAGCGTCAATATAGCGCGTTTCCCTCCCCCTTTGCACTAATAAATCATAACCGACTTTCTGTCGTGAAACATCATGCACCGTCCATCTGGCGTTCCTCAGGGTTTCAGCGACGAATGCTTCTGCATCCCAGCCTGTGTTAATCCCCGGTGGGACAGTGGGAGTTCCTGTTAAAACAGGAGTTGGCATTGCTCCTGGAAGACGCTGGATTCTGCCTCCTGCTCGAGGACGAGCTCTTCGAGGCAAAATGGCTGGAGGAGTTGGTGAGATGAGAGTCGAAAAACGACTATAAGTAATCTGGGGGAATAAGTTCAGAATGGTCTGATTCTGTCTGTTTTGAGGATTGTCGTCGAAATATGCCTCTAACTCTGCTCTGTTAAAATGAAAATCATCTGCGAAATGTATTATGTCTACCTCACGACGGTCAGATATGGATAGGCCAGGAAGAGCGTCGAAATAGAGGGCAACAATTAGTGGTATGATAGGGATTTTTTGCCCTCCTGGAACAATATATGGAATAAAATTTGAGATGTTCATTAGATCAACAACTGCATACCCTGATCCACCTGGGTCAATGCGGAGCCATTTCCTGTGGTCTTCATTCCTATACCTTGCACCGGTTTGACATAACTCACATGTACCTCCTGCCAATCCACCTTCTTGCCCAGGAATTAAATGCCTACAAGTTGAGCGAGACTGATCTAAAAATGTTTGGCTGGATAGTTCTTGCGGGGGAGCGTAACAGGGAATCCCTTTTTGTAAATGTAGATTATTCCTCCATGTATTCTGGGCGGTAGTATTTCCAGGGGCGATTAATCCAGTCCTTGCGTGATAGCTGTTCTCAAAAAGCATTAATACGCATTCAGTTAGCTGGTGCGATGCTTTGGCATAGAGATCATCAAGTAGAGTCTGAAGCACCTCAGTACTGATGAACTGGTTTGAAAACATACTTGGCATCTCATCTTGATAAAATTTCAAGGCCAAAAACAATTGAACGAATCGCCCACGAAGTCTGCGACCTACTAGACGCCTAAAATCAGCCAATTCATTGCACGATGCTTGATAGAGATTTGGGTCATTTAGGTTTATCATGTACGCTATCCTTCCCAATAAATTAAATTAAAGCATCTGGTGAAAGGCAGCCCCTCATGAAAGATTGATATATATTGGAAGGTGGTTTGATGTAATCTCTGAAACTCCCATCCTCCCCCGGTTGAAGAGGGGGCAAGTCATCCAAGGCTTCTTTGACAGTGAAACATGGTGATAGTGGGGCGAAATGCCCTTGCCGAGAAACCATTGCTGTAATTGGCGTAGGTGGTGAAATAGAAATAGAGTTTGGTCTTAGACCAAGAATAAAGATGCGAAATCGTCTTTGAGGAATAGCATACTCTTCTGCATGGAGTTTCCAAATATACGTTTTGAACCCTTTAGATTTAAGCTCATTATTAATCATTTGGAAGACCTCGCCATGATTCATATTAAGGATTCCGGGGACATTTTCAAATATGAATCCTGCTGGACCAAGCATCGCGAGAATTTCTACAAAAGCCTCATATAATTTATTCCGATTATCACACATTGAACGACTGTTCCCTGCTGTAGAAAAACCTTGACAAGGGGGACCTCCGAGAACGAAAAGCCTGCGGGAACGCTTTCTGGCATGAGCTTCTTCCACAGAGGAGAGTAAATGTGAAAAAACGGCACTATTTCGAATATCTCCAAGGATAATATTGTTGTGAATATTTCCCTTGTATGTTTCAAGAGACTTTTCATCGATATCGTTGGCTACAAGCGGTTCCCATCCAGCCCACGCAAAGCCGAGAGAAAGCCCTCCTGCACCGCAGAATAGATCAACGAAGTTTCCAGGTTCCCCTAATTGTTTTGCTATTTGGTACGCAACAAGAGGTGGCACTGCATTTCCGATCTGATTATTTACAGAACCCCGATTGCCATAGAAGACAAAATTATCGGGAAAGCTCTGTAGGCGAGCGGCTTCACGTTGAGAAATAACTCGGTGTTGTCCTCCTTCATAATCATAATGAATATGACAACCATTCCCGGGTCGGTTAAAATTTGTGTTTATCGTATAGGAGGGGGCATCTGGCCGAAGGCGTCCGTAGTAAGTTGAACGACTACCTCCTCCAGCAGCATAACTCTTCCGGATTTGATCCAAACGTTTTGAGGGAATACTCTCTGGAATTTTCTTCCAGTTTCCCCCTGGGGGAACCGAACGAACCATCCTGAGATCTAATTCGCTGAGGGAGGCAGAATAGTGGTTTGGAATGCGTATAACCATGAAATCTTAATACCCTATTTTTTATCAATAACCGTCAATGTCTATAATAGGGGCAGGTTCAAATCCCATGCTGGACTGGAGAGTAACTCGCTTATTTCTTCCTCTTCGAGCTTGTCAAAACCAGAAAGAAGGAGTTTAAATTCATTTCGCGAAAGATTATACAACTTGGCAACGCACACCTCTAAATCGGTTAAAGACTTATCCTGACCCAAGAGACATTGGTCGGTAAGATCTGCTAATATTTTTATTAACAGTTTATTATTTATTGGAGGAATCTTAACTTTTCTGACGCTTCCAAGAGAAATATGACTTGTTGATAGATAGGCTCGTACTTGTATCTCGAAAATAAGAGAACTGAATATGGCAAGAAGTGCCTTTAGGCGATCAAAGTCATCATTCTTGAAGTATGCAACATTCAAGGAGTTACCACAGACCCATCCTGGGGGTATCAACATGCCCTGTAATCTTCGCTTTTGGCTCGGCCTGGAAACGTCGCGCCAGACAAGGCGCCAGTAGTTGGCCGATACTGGAATTCTCGGGCCACCTCGTTTTACAAATTTCGTGGGTTCTTCAATGACCCCAAATCGTTTTATCATCCTGCCTTTGATAAATAAATAATCGCCGTCGTCTGCTAAGAATCTTTTATAACCTGTCTCATCTAATTCCCTGCCAGCCCAAAAACCATGCAAATCATCTTTCTCAAGATCTGCCAAAGTTGGAAATTTACGCCATTTCAAAAATAATTTTATTATATCAGGGCCAAATTGGATGGGAATCACAAACCCACTTTCCTTAAGTTGCTTGCTATTGATATGAAATACCCTCTTCGACCGTATTTTTTGCTCTTTATTATAAATGACCAATGTCGGAGAGAGTTCTCTAACATGGCCAGGGGTGGCAACCAAGGTAATGCTGGGCTGATCAACATAATCAAATAATCGCGCCTCTGATGGATAATATGCTAGGTCGTGGATGGTGTAATTTGAAAAAATCCAGCTTCTTAACTGTTCTGAGGATTGGTCGGCCAAGAGCGAGGCAGGCGAAACTAAGCCGCAGACACCATTTGAGGAAGTAATACGGAGTGCCACCTCGGTTCCGCATCTTGCCAAGTTTGTTCCCCATCCGGAAAACTTCAATCGAGGTTTTGAAATTGGATATAATGCCATAAGAATTTCATCTAACTCCCTCAAGCCTTCGATATATTTTAATTTATCATTACTATTAAGATTTTTGAGCTCTCTCTGGTCTGGTTTAAGAATTTCCCAAGGTGGGTTTGTAATTACTATATGATATTGGCCTAAGTGTTGTTGGGCAAGAATAAAAGTATTGGCTTTTATAGCTTTTATATAAATTTTCAATCTGAATTTATTAGCCACTTGTCCCACATGATTCTTCGCCCTTTTCAGAGCGTTCTCGTCACAATCCCACAGTGTGACATTTATACGTTGGTACCTACGTAGTTCATTTTCAGCAAAACCTTGAATCAGCCAAACTATAAGCCGCCCGTCTCCACAAAATGGATCTATAATATTAATTTCTGGAATAGTGTTATTTTTAAAAACTGACAGCAGCGAGTTTACTAAATGCTTTCCGACAAGTTCATGAGTATAAAAACGCCCTGTTGCGCGAGAAATTAAGCTTTTCGGCCCCTCTTTTTCAAGGCCGCTGTTATTTTTATGCAGAATCTTTAAATGCTCCATGATCTACCAAAAAGTCAAAATATTACTCGGAATTATTTGCCTTCCCAAGCGGTAATATATTGTTTATCAAAATATTTTCTTTTCACGATCACCAAATAATAGCGTATCCGATGCCAATTTTTCTTTCAAAATATGGTAGCACAAAATCCATTGGGAAATCAATTCCGATCAGATTTTAGACACGATGCTGGGTAGTGGGGGGAGATCAGCCTGATACCGGTAAAGCGGCTCATGGGCTGGCCATCATAAGGCCGAATCCGTTAAATATAAAATTCTATACAGGGATTGTCCCAATTTTCACTCTGATGCTCCTATGTCGTCGTCTGGTAAGGGCAGCGTCGCAATATCCTCTAATTGAGGAAGTGATTCCTGCGCAATCGCTTGTAGCTCCCCGCACATACCTATCATATTGAGAGTCACCCGCTCGATCTGCTGCTCACGTTTTTTCCAGATTCTTGCCATGGCCGCCCTCTCGGAGTCCAAGTCACGCCTCAGAGTAATATTTTTTCTAGTGGCATTCAATGTGAATATGGTTTTTATGAAATTCTTCACCCCTAGAAACCGTATTTATCCCTTCTGAGTTTAAAAGCTTTTTCGCCACCCTCCATCACCTTTGTGATCTCTGTTCGAATGTCAGGGATATCGATTGCACCTTCCTTTTTGACCTCGCCTTTCGACTGGTCACCCGTAACCTTGTAGTCACAACAGACAACAAGTTCCCCATCGCCATTCACAACGATGTTCGCGTTATGGCTAGTGAATATCACTTGACGGTTCTTTTTGGCTTTGCAAACGAGTGCAGCTATTTCTGATATCATCTGATTATCCAAGTCTTCTTCAGGCTGATCTATTATCAACGGTGGCCCTTCCTGATTTAGTAAAACATGCATAAGAGCAGTTGCCTGCTGGCCTGCTGAAGCATCATTAAAATCAATATATTCGCCCTCACGCGTCCTATACTCAAATAGAGGTAGATCGTCGAGCTCAATAAGAAAGAGGTCTATCCAGTTTCCCGCATTAATTTTATCTATGATTTTCTGAATATCATTAGGCATAAATCCTGCTGATGTCAGGAAAGGAGTTGATGGGAGCTTGTTGCCTTTCACACCTTTAGAATCGAGGTAAGCAACCACCTCAAACTCAAGTAATATGTCATGCCATGCATGTATAGCATCTGGAGATTTTACCACCAAATCACAAACAGCTTGAATTTTGTCTTTACGGATATTTGAGCCGTATAACATTGTTCTAAGGGTTTCCTCAAGTTCTGCAATGCCCTTGCCCCTCCCAAGCGTTGCTCGAAGATTGTTGTCAGAGAGACGCTCTAGCTGGGCGCATTGGGACGCAAGAAGGTCGGCACGTTCTCTATGGGCCGAAATCCATTCTTGTTTGAGGGTTTCAAACTTCGTCTCCGGATCACCAGCCTTAGCGACTTGTTGCTTCTTCCCTGCAAGTGACTTTCTAACTTCCCTGCTTCTTTCCTCCAATTTTCGAATCTGATTAAGCGTGGTTTCTTGCGAAGAGGATTTTTCCTTCGCTAATTCATATTGCTGATCGTGCTGTGTTGTCATCACGTGCCAAGAGTCAGTAAGAGTGTAGAATTTATCCAAAGCTCCACTTTCACCATTTAGTTTCTTGCTCAGACCCTCCAAAGAGGATTTGACGTCTGAGAATACTCTGCTGACTTCACCATAAATTTGCTTAACTAAGGCTTGTTCAGCATCAGGAAGCTTTGATTCCATAGGCAAAGGTGTAGGAAAACTGGCCAACTCTTGGACGACACTGTCGATAGATTCGCTCGCAGAGATCATCTCGGAGTTCCAGCCTTCAAGGAGTTGTTGAAACACCTCAAAGTCTTCATGAATCGCTATCGTTTTGCTGTCCTCTTCAGATATTCCCTTGAGTTCTTTCCGTAACTTTTCAACCTGCTCAGTCAAAGATTCTAATTCAAGATCATTTTTCTCTATATCTGTATTCATTAGCTTTTTTTGTAAGCGTTTCTCGTAACAAGCCTTAATGTCTATCCCTGTTTTTTCATATTGTGCGTCGTATTCAGCCAGTTTTTGTCTAACTGGACTGTATATGAGCCTTTTAAGTTCCTCAATACTGACTCCAACGCTGCTAAGCTGCTTCTGGCTGTAAGCCTGAATGGGAAGCAGGTTACGAGCGTTCTCTTCGGTACATGGCTGAAATTCCCCCGAACCTATTTTGAGAATAAGCTCATTTGTGCTGGCCTTTCGACGTATAACGTGCGGAATATCATTCTTGATGAAGGAAACCTGCACAATGGCATCGTATGGAAGGAGGGTTTTTTCTATTAGTTTTTTGCGCCGCTCTTGATAGCGTGGAAGACCTTCCTCTTCCTGAGCTATATCCGGGAATTGGTCACACAAGCCCCAGCGCAAGTACTCAAGAATGGTCGATTTTCCCGTTCCCCTGCCACCGATGATTGCGTTGTACTGTTGATTGAACTCTAAGTAGACTTGGCCGAGAAATTTGCTGTTTGAAACATCAATGGACGTAATGCATATTGGGGGCAAGACAGGAATTACCTGAGAAATTCTTGAGTCCTGGGCTAGACAAGCCTGCCGAAGAGCTTCGGCGGTGGGTTCTGACCATTTAACCCATGTACAAAATTTTCCAAGGTCTTCGTGTGTTTCTTTTCTGTTATCGGAAGTTTGCAAAATAGCTATTGGCTTATAACCATAATCACGGTTCTTTCCCGCAACGATGGTTTGATTGCCAGTTCCTAGTTTTTCTATTGAGCCGTCAAGGTAGCCGCCAACACACGGCATTGACTTATAGAAGTCTGCAAAGCCACTTCTCAAGAGAGTTTTATGACCCCCATCGCTTACAAGGGGAAATACGATAAACCGAGTCTGCAAATACTGAAGACTGTCAAGTCGTTCGTAGAGTTCCTTAAAATTTCCCGAAACTGTGTGAGGAATCGGGACGACTTCCGCTGTCTTTGCTTCGTTTGCAGGGCGCGGATGAATACCGAGTGAAGTAAGCACCCCTTCAAGCAAATTCTCTGGGAAATTGCTGTCTAAAATCAAAAGAGCTTGGCAAGGGGGGGCAGCTAAGGTCAATTCTAGACCGGCAAATACGACAAGCCTTTCTACAAGGTCTACCGGGGTACCATCAGGTGCAAGTTCACGCTCAGCCGCCCGCTTCACGTATGGAAAAAAGACAAAATCGTGATGATCCGTGATGGCTATAGCATTAATGCCCTTTTCGCGACATGCCAGCACAAGCTTTTCTGCGTATGCCTTACGCTCCTCATTTGTGACAGCATTTGCACCCAACCAGCCGATGTCTCTAGGTGTATGAACCTGAAAATCACATTTGAAGAAGTGTGCACCTTTGTCCATGGGGTTATTCTCCTCTCTGACAATAGGCCATGCTTTACCATCGCATACTGGACAAAATACACCATTTTTTAGAACCTGCGCGATTTTTTAACTGTGTTGGGGTAAATATGCCGCCCTCTTCTTGCGCCACAGGCCCGCTGCCTTGAAGATTAGGTAATCCTCCCAATTTCGACGGTCATGCGGTCTATCGATCCGATCAGCGGCGGTGGCTTTTGGCCGAAGAGTTATACTGATAAAGGCCCACCGGACCAGGACACAAAAACAAAGCTCTTTTCGATAGCTTTTTGTATTTATGCTCGTTCAGACAGTTCCAAAATTCGGATTGACACAAGGAAGTGGGATTGTCCAGAAAGGGAACCTTTAGTCAAGGGTCCTTGCTCTCATTAACTTTTATGAAGAAGTTAAAAAAAATATAGGCCTCCTCAAGAAATTTATCATCCGGAGGCCCCATTCTCGTTCACTTCACCATAGCCAAAATCTGCCCTCCCACCTTCTGCATTTTATAGATTCCGCCCCTTGATCCATTCCAGCAGGGCGCGGCCTTCCTCCAGGTCCATGGCCCCCCGGCGATTTTTTGGGGGTGCAGGGTGATCCACTTGCCGTCCGACAGCTTAAGCGGCAGCACCCGATTTGTCGCATCAAAGTCCCAGCCGCCTAACTCGCCATTCACCTAGGGGAAGGTTGGGGAGAGGTCCGCCTGGAACGCGGCGATGGCGTGCAGAACTTTCCTGGAGGAGTCACACTTGGGACGGAAGATTTCAAAGTCTTCCATCCGGTCCAGTAACCTGGCGATCGCTCCTACTGCCGAGACGCCCGAAAAGCTCCTTAAAGCGATCTAACCAGGCTTTACCGTAAATCCAGATGGCTGCGAAGAAGCCGCCCATTATCCCGGCGGCCCCCACACCCACCGGACAGCCGGGTTGCCCGCAAAAGGGACAGACGGAAGAGCTGGCATAGATGCCGAAAAAAACCAGCCACCAGGAGAAAAAACGTAATAAACCGCCGATTACCGGATTTTGATAAATCTTCCGGGTGCGAGGCTGCCCTGGTAGCTGTTCCGGAACCTCGTCCCTGAGACAAGTTGGGTCGGGGCACGTAGGCGCCGATTCTTCCCGATCAGCCATGTAGTCCTTGAACTCTATTAAATCCGGCCGCGGGGCATCCCGGATTTAGTGAGCGCGGCGCGCTTTAGCCTTCTCTCGCAGCAGCGGGATCATCTTAGCCCGCAAGGCGTCCCGCACCTGCCGGAAAGCGGCCATGATTTCTTCTTCCGTGCCGGCAGCCTTAGCCGGGTCCGGGAAGCCGGCGTGCCTGACCTCGGTTTCCCCGGGAAACAGGGGACATTGTGCCTGGGCCTGGTCGCAGAGCGTCACGACCAGGTCAAACCTTTCGCCGGCCAGATCGTCCACCGGCTTGGACCGCTGGTGGCGGATATCGATGCCCAACTCCGCCATGGCCCGGACCGCCCGGGGGTTGACCCGGCTGGGCCGCACCCCCGCGGAAAATGCCTGCGCCTCACCGGCCAGATCATGGTTGACCAGACCTTCGGCCATCTGGCTGCGGCAGGCGTTCTCGGTGCAGAGAAACAAGACCTTCAGCATGAGTGAGCGACCCTTATCCCCGTTAGCCGATAATTTTAAGATCAAGTAACTCTGCAGGCCGTCATTAATCCTTAATGGCGCGCACCTTCACGCTGATGATTTTCCCGGACAAACGCTCCTCCATCCCCGGACCTTCATAGGAAGACTCAGAAACTACAGCCACTTCCGCAAAGCCGGCGCGCCGGATGGTTTCCAGATAAACCTCTTTTTCCAGGGCCCCGGCCAGGCAGTCGGCCCAGGCCGCGGCGCTGGCCCGCACATCCGGCGGCAGTTCGCCGACGGTGGTCAGGTCGGCAACCAGCATGCGCCCGCCTGGCCTCAAGACCCGATGAACTTCTTTGAAGCTCGCCAGTTTATCCAGGGTCAAGTTTATCACGCAATTGCTGATGACGACATCCACGCTTGCCGAATCCACGGGCAGATGCTCGATATCGCCCTGGCGGAACTCCACGTTGCCGAAGCCGTGCTCCTGGGCCAGCTGCCGCCCGCGGGCCACCATATCCTCGGTCAGGTCCACGCCGATGACCCGGCCGCGCTCTCCGACCTTTTTGGCCGCCAGAAAGACGTCGATCCCGGCGCCGGAGCCCAAGTCCAGGACGGTCTCTCCCTCCTCGAGGTCCGCCAGTGCGGTGGGGTTGCCGCACCCCACTCCCAGAATTGCCATCTCCGGCACCAGGCGCAGGTCCTCGGCGCTATAGCCCACGGCCAGGCAGTGGTCGGTGGTCGTGGGCCCGCAGGTGGAGCAACAGAACTTGACCTCCCCCCGGGCAATCTTGCCGTAACGATCCTTGATGACATCCTTCAATTCCTGGACGCTCACACCCTTGCTTTTCCAATCCTCTTTGAACATGGTACCTACCTCCCTTATTATACGAAACCTCTTGAAGATTAATCAGCCCGAGGGGGCGTATTGGCATGGGCGCAGTCAGGGCAGACGTACAAGTCTTGATCGCCGCGCCGCCCCTTCAGAATGATACCACGGCCAGCCTCCTGGCCGCAGCCCGCGCACACCAGGGGCGTAAAATATTTTTCCCTGAACCGCAAGGCCACGTTCACCAGGCTGATGAGCACCGGCACCTCCACCAGGGGGCCGATGACCGCGGCGAAGGCCTCCCCCGACCGGAGGCCGAAGACCGCCACCGCCACCGCAATGGCCAGCTCAAAGTTGTTGCTGGCGGCGGTAAAGGACAGGGTGGCGGAAATCCGATAGCCCGCCCCGGCTTTGGCCGACATATAAAACGTCACAAAGAACATGACGAAGAAATAAATGGTCAGGGGGATGGCGATGCGCACCACGTCCAGGGGGAGTTCCACAATATACTCGCCCTTGAGGGAGAACATCACCACGATGGTGAACAAGAGGGCGATGAGGGTAATGGGGCTGATTTTGGGCAGGAATTTTTCTTCATACCACTTGAGCCCCTGGCGCCTGACCAGGAAGAACCGGGTGAACATGCCGCCGAAGAAGGGGAGGCCCAGGTAGATCATCACGCTTTCCGCCACCTGGAGGATGGTGACCCGGACTTCCATGCCCGGGGCGATCCCCAGCCAGGCGGGCAGCACCGTTACAAAAATATAGGCGTACACGGAAAAGAACAGCATCTGGAAGATGGAGTTGAAGGCCACCAGCCCGGCGCAGTATTCGGTATCGCCCTGGGCCAGGTCGTTCCAGACGATGACCATGGCGATACAGCGGGCCAGGCCGATGATGATCAGACCCACCATGTAATCCGGGTAACCCCGGAGAAAAGCGATGGCCAGCAGGAACATGAGGATGGGGCCGATCACCCAGTTCTGGATTAACGACAGGGCCAGGACCTTGATATTTTTGAAGACCTGGGGCAGTTCCTCGTAACGCACCTTGGCCAACGGCGGATACATCATCAAAATGAGGCCGATGGCGATGGGAATATTAGTGGTGCCCACCTGGAAGAAGGTCAGAACCCTGGTAAATCCGGGCAGGAAATAGCCGAGGAAAACCCCGGAGGCCATGGTCAGGAAAATCCACAGGGTCAGCAAGCGCTCCACGAAACCCAGGCGTTTGGCAACGGTGGCGGCCATAAGCGCTCCTAGTTCTTGGGTATTCGGATAACCGTTTTCATGGGTATTATCTGGTCAAAAAAAATTTAGTCTTCCGGTAGCCAATCCGGAGTTATTCAGCCCCTGACAGGAACAAGAACCCGAGAATTTTCAGCCGGGTCTTGTGCGCCAGGGATTTGCAGAAGCGGGCCTCGGGGCTCATGATACTTCTTTATAACCGGTTATCCGGGTAAGTCAAGATAAAAAACCTGATTAAAAAAGACCTGGATAATAAGCTCAGGAGCAGGAACAGGCGGCGGCGCCTTCTTGCCCCTGCCCTTTGGCTGCCAGCCGCTGCTCCAATCGCTCCCGCAGAGCCTGGGCCTCCGGGCGGGAACTCAAGATCTCCGCCAGCAACTTTAGCTGTTTGTCCTCCGGGCTGCCGGGGGTGACGCTCAGCCGATAATTCATCCACACCCCTTCCCGGCGGTCCGTGACCCAGCCCAGATGAAAGAGATAACGCAGGTGCCGGGAGGCCTTGGATTGGGTGATGCCCAGGACCCCCATGATGTCGCAGACACAGAGTTCTTCTTGCGCCATCAGGAGCCAGAAGATCCTCAGCCGGGTTTCGTCGGCCAGGGACTTAAACAGGGCGGCTACGTTTTTCATAAATTTTATATAACCGGATATCCGATTATTGTCAATTTAATTTTGCTTGTTATCTGTAGAGACCTGGCTGCGGCATCACGAGGGCTTGCCAGGCGCCCCCCGCCCTCACCATCCTCCTCGGTGTCCGGGGCAGTGCCTGGCTGCAAGAAAGACTGCAGAAAATCCTCTTAACTATTAATCCCCAATGAGCGGATCGCTCTCACGAAGGCTCTGGCGCCCTCCCGCACCCTATATTTTCTCGTCTTCTTGTCATGCTGCGCGCAGCGAAACATCTCGTATTTAGAGATTCTTCGGTCGCCTCCGGCTCCCTCAGAATAACAAGAAATGACCTCGTATCATCTTGGTGCTTAAGTGAACAGCATTATTAGATTGCCCTGAAAGAAGAAGAGCTCGGTTCTGGGCGCAGTCATTCCAAGGTGAGTCTTACAGTCTTCTAAGAGGTAATACTTCCAGATGTCCATTTTGCCCAATCCCTTGGGGGCCACGATCTCATCTGGTTCGCCCAACGCGCTTCGCACTTCTTGAGCCGTCCATCCCGGCTTAAGTTCCTCAGCGGCGATGGCCGCCGCCTGAACCGCCCGTTTCTTTCTTGCAAGGCGATCTTGATTTCGGTTCCCGGAAGGGAGAGGCCGGCGTGAGGGGCCGCGAGATGCCCCGGCTCAGAAAAATTTCTGGCTCTTCCCGGTCCCTAAGATTTGACAACGGGTGCAGATTTTTTGTAAAATCAATCATTCAGGCAATTGCGGGACCAGTAGGGCTGTTCCAGAAGGGGGCCTTTACCGGTCGCACCCCTATTTTTTTGCCTGGAATTTCTTGGAGGTCGTAAATGAGAGTAAGAGGCAAGGTCAAGTGGTTCAGTGATTCCAAAGGTTACGGCTTTATTTCCCAGCCCGATGGTCCCGATGTCTTCGTGCACCACAGCAACATCTCGGGTGAAGGCTTCAAGAGCCTGGAAGAAGGCCAGGAAGTCGAGTTCGAAGTGATCGAGGGGAAGAAGGGCCCCCAGGCCCAGAACGTGGAAAAGGTCTAACCCCGTTTCCACACCAGCGCCAGCCCGGTCGGTCCGGGGACCGGAAACCCGGGAGGCTTTTTTATCCAGGCCACCCGCCCCGGTCCCACGGGCTACGGGCAAGTATGCCCACACGGTTTCCCCATGACAATCATGGATCAATAACTGCGGCAGGCGGCAAACCCTGGAAGCCGCCCGAGCCCAAGGAGAGTCTATGGCCAGAGTAAAAAAAGGCGATTTTGTGCAGTTGCACTATACCGGTAGCCTGGAAGACGGCACCGTTTTCGATAGCAGTGTCGATCGCCAGCCCCTGGAGTTTCAGGTGGGCGCCGGCGGGATCATTGCCGGCTTTAATGAGGCCGTCCTCGATATGGAAGTGAACGGCGAAAACCAGGTGACCCTGATCCCGGATCAGGCCTACGGCGAGCTGCGGGATGACCTCAAGCGGGAATTTCCCAAGGAAATGCTGGGGGACCACCAGATCGAGGTGGGCCAGGAACTCCGGTTCACCAGCCCCCATGGCCCCGTTAGCGGAACGGTTTTGGCCATCGAGCCCGATAAATTCGTGGTGGACTTCAATCACCCCCTGGCAGGCAAGACCCTGATTTTCAAGATCACGCTCCTGGGGGTCACCGACCATCCGACCCAGCAGTCGGCCTGCTCCTGCGGCTCCAGTTCTTGCAGCCCCGACTCATGCAGCCCCGACTCATGCGGTCCCGGCTCATGCGGTCCCGGTTGCGGCGACTAAATAAATTCCCCCTTACCCTAACCCTCTATCCCAGCGGGGGAGAGGGGATAAATAAGGGACCCCGTAACGCTCCCATGCATATCTCGGCGGGAGGGCGATTAAACCCAGGTTCGCCATTCCCGAACCTGGTCCCCCAATACGGAGGGGCGGGTTTATAACCCGCCCCTCTGCATTGGGGGAATTTTTTAGGGGGGCAGCCCCGCCTTACCGGCTGGTCGCCGGAGGATTGGCCTGGGTCTTGGGCTGATTGCCGCTGCAGGCGCCCCGCGGCGCCTGGGACCCCTTCTGTTGCGGAGCGGGGCAATTCTGTTTGCCCTGGTTAGGGGGAGGGTTGACCGTACAGGTCCCACCCGGCCCAGGCGTGCACAACTGGTTGCCCTGCCCCGCCGGGCGGGTCCCCTGGCCGCCGCCCTGGTTTTGGGCCAGTGCGGGCCCAGCCAGGAGCATCACCCCAGCCAAGGCCAGCGCCCAGACGCTGGTAAAGCACCATCTATTCTTCATGAAATTCCTTTCCATCTCGAAGTATTCCCCACCCGTGAACATTAATCAGGAGCGCCCGGCCCCCTGGGGCCAGCTGGTATGCCAGGGCCCACACCGGGTCCCATCCTGGGGCCCGGCCTGGGGCCCGGCCAGCCCGGGGGACCGCAGGATCCTGCCAGGGCCTGGTTCAGGCGGCCCTGAATCAGATCCAGGAAGGCGACTTTTTGTTCGGGTTTCAACCCTTTCCGGATCTCCAGCAAAAACCGCATCTGCTCCTCTTCCAGCTCGCCCTGGAGGGCGCTGATCTCCCCGATCTTTACCCGCACTTCGGGCATGGCCGGAGCCTCACCCTTTAGTAGATCGAACAGCTCCTGGCGCTTTAGGAACAAGGCGTTGCGGATTTCGGCGGTCTTGCCCCGGTGCTCCGGCAACAGGCCGTGCAGGGCCTGCCGCTGGGAGTCTTCCAACTTCAGAGCGCCCCACAGGGCCCGCATGGGCAGGGGGGGCGGTATTCCATGGTACAGCCTTTGCCCCTGGTCTTGATAGCGGAGATAGACAAAGGCGCCTATGGTCCCGAAGTTCAAGGCCAAAGAAAAAATTACCAGATATAAAAGCCAGTTGCGTTTCACTTGCCGTTGCCCTTGACTTCGTCTCCCTGATAGGAGGCGAGAACCATCCCCATGGACCCCTGGGGAAAGTCATAAAAAGCATCCAGGCTGGCCACTTCCGGTTCGACGCCGGTTTCCAGGGTCAGCGGATAAAAATCCCGGCCCATCGTGCCTCCCAGCAGGATTCCCAGGACCAGGGAGGCGGCCAGGGCCAGGGACTGCCAGCCGCGGCGAGGCGGCCGCGGCAGCCGGGCCCTCACCTTTTCCGGCAGCCCCGGGGGCAGCGCCGCCTCGGGCAAGGACCCCAGAGCTTGCTCCAGGGCCTCCAACTGGGCCAGTTCCCGGCGGCAGCCGGCGCAGCTTTCCAGGTGCCGGGCAACTCCGGCCGCCACTTCAGGGGCCAGTTCGCCATCCAGCCAGGCGGAAAGGTGGTCCTGAACCTCGGGGCACTTCATGGGCATCTGCTAATCTCCCCCGAAACCTTATCCTTATTTATTTTATTAATGGGAGCGGAAAAGAGATTAAATTCCCCCTCACCCTAACTCTCTCCCCCAGCGGCGGGGGGAGGGGATAAATAAGGGCCTCATAGTGCGATAAATAAGGGCACCCCTAATACTCCCGTTAATAACATAACACCAAAAATCGCCAAAACCGGCGCGGCCGCCACGGTTGCCCGGCTCCCGGCAGGAAAGGGTCTTCTTTCGCTCGCCCGCGCCAAAAAAGAGATAAAGGAACTCACCGGCAAGTAGCTGGGCCACCACCGGGCTGAACGCCTTTTCGGAAGGAGGCGGACGGTGGCCAGGCGACCGCTAGTGGCCCTCCACCCCCCATGAGGTGCCGGGAAGGACCAGGGGCGCCAGTTCCCGGGCCATATCATGGTTCAGGGTGCGAACCGACAGAAACTCGATGCGAGCCTTCCATTTGTCGCCCATCGCCGAATAAGTGAGCGACAGATTATAGTGGGCCTCCACACTCTTGGGATCGCGATGTATGGCCTCCTGGAAGGCCTCAATGGCCTCCTGGCGGTTGCCTGCCTGTAACTTGGCGATCCCCAAATTATTGAGGGGCCCGGGGGACTTGGGGCTGCTCTGGGCGGCTTCCTGGAAGGCCTCCGCCGCGTCACCGAATTTCCCCTGCTGGAGCAGGGCCAGTCCCTGCTTGTTGTTGTCATTGCTCAACTGGTTTTTAATTTCGATGGAATCGGGCTTGAGCTTGCTCAACTTCTCCAGGTACTTGGCGGCCTCTCCATATTCCCCACTTCCTTCCCGCACCTTTTGCAGCTCATTGAGGGCGTCAGCGTAGTCGGGCCTCAGCTCGACGGCCTTCTGCAGGTATTTGAGCGCCTCCCGGGGACGACCCAGTTCCTCATACTTCAAGCCCAGCTTGTAGTTGGCCTCGGGGTCCTGGGGGTTATTGATGATTGCCTGGCGCAATTGCGCCAAGCTGGGCCCTTTTTCCCCCCAGGTCGGGGAAACCAGCAGGAGGAAGCACAGGCAGGAGAGCATTAATGGGGCTAGCCGGCGGTTTTGCACGGTTTTACTCCTGATCGCAGCGGTTGCTTATTGGTCCACCCACAAAAAAAATTTCCCTTTCTATAAAGCACATATAGCACAAATTTCCCCGGCTTGCTGCATTAACTAAGGAGTTTCTTCTCCCCTGGAGCCCTGGCCCGGCGGTGGGGCGGTGAACCATTCAGTCGAGATACTCCTTAAGGGCCTTTCTAAGGAACTGGCGGGCCCGCTTCAGCAGGCCGTCCACCGCCTGGGGACTCAGTCCCAGGGCCTCGCCGATCTCCTGATAGGAGAGCCCGGCGAAGCGCTTCAGGATCAGGGCCCGCCGCTGGTTCTCCGGCAGCTCCTCGAGCAGCTCCTCCAGACGGCGGTGCAAGTCCCGCTCTTCCAGGACCTCCAGGGGATTGCCTCCGGGGTCCGGAGGCCCGGCCCCCTCCTCCTGGTCCAGGGACACTAGCAAAGGACGCCGGCGGCGCAGCAGGTTGAGGCAGTGATTGGCGGTAATGCGATGGAGCCAGGCGGAAACCTTCGCCTTGGGTTCAAAACGGTGGGCGTTCTCATAGACCTTGAGGAAGACCTCCTGGACTGCGTCTTCCGCTTCCAGATGGTCCCGCAACAGCCGGTAGGCTATTTGGTAGACCCGCTGCTGGTGGCGCCGGACGAACTCCGCCAGGGCCGCGGCCTCTCCCCGCGCCAGGCGCCGGAGCAAGGCATAATCAAGATCGGTGGGGTCGGGGCTCAAAACCGGGTTAGGAAGATGCCCTGGTCTTTCTTGCAGGCCCGGAGCATTTCCAGGTGTCGCAGCACCGCAAACTCCCGGCGCACTTCGTCTTCGCTGACCCCCAGGGCCGAGGCCGCAGCCAAGGAAGAAACCTCTCCCCTTTCTTTGACCAGCTCATAGAGCTGCTGCTGCCGGGTGGTGAGGGTGAGGCCGCCTGGAAGGTCCTTGTCGCTCCGGGCGCAGTGCACCGCCCAGGGGTCGCAAGTGCGGAGCGGACTGAGGGCCTCCACATAGCAGTCCTCGCAGAGGACCTCGCCGAAATAGCCCCGGGGCTCCTCCCCCTGCAACCCGGCGCCGCACCTGGTGCAAAAATCATGGCTCGTCAAGGTATCTTCAACTCCAGGCCCTTTCCCCTCCCCGCAGGGAAGGGAAAGGGGCCTTGTGGCATCTGGGATCAGGGACCGGCAAGCGTTTGCCGGCCGGACCTTACAAGGTGTAACCGCCTTCCATCGCCAGAATAAACTCGCCGGGCTTCTTCGACTGGGTCACCGTAAAGGTACCGGCCCCCTTCAGGGTGCTCAACTTGCCGATACCCTTGTAAATCTCCCATTTGCCCTTGGTCCTCGCCCCCATTTTATCCCCCCGAAAGCGGGAATAGACCGCGCCGTTCTCATAAATGGTCGTGACATACCCATTCATGGGGCCGTCGCCTTTGATGCGGTCGTGGAATCCGACGCTGCGCCGCGAGACGAAGGCTCCGGCCACCCCGGGGATGTAATCGATGGGCTCTCCCTCCATTTCGGTGAGCATCAGGCAATGGTTCGGCACATCACCCACATAAAGGGCCTCCCGCCGGGTGATGGAAATTTTGAAGCTGGCTTTGCGCTGCATTATCTTCCCTCCTCAGAAGTGAATTAGCTCGGGTCGCCGGGAGTTATTCCTCTCGTCCGCACGGCTCTTTATCGTTAAAAGTTAAATATCGAGTTCATTCAGTTCAAGGACGTTGTTCTGAATAAAATCGCGCCGGGGCTCCACCTTGTCCCCCATGAGGATGGTGAAGATTTCATCCGCGGCCACCGCGTCTTCGACGTTGACCTTAAGGAGGGTGCGGGTTTCCGGGTCCATGGTGGTTTCCCAGAGCTGTTCCGGGTTCATTTCCCCCAGGCCCTTGAAGCGCTGGATATTGATGCCCTTCCGGCCTTCCTCCAGGATAAAGGCCACCATCTCCTCCAGGGACGGAAATTCCCAGGTGCGCTCTTTGCCTTCCAGCAGGTGGGGCGGGTGGTGAAAGTCCTGGAGCCCCCGGCTGAGGCGGACCAGGGCCTGAAAGTCGCTGCCGCCCAAGAGGTCCCAGTCCAGGCGCATCTCCCCGGCATCCCGGGACCCGGAAGTAATGACCAGGGCCCAGGCGTGGTGCTCTTCGTCGGGCTCCAGGCGGACGCCGCCGAGATGGGCGCGGTTGCAGGAGGCCAGCAAATCCCGTAATAGCTCTTCCTGGCGCAGACTCTCCTTGGAGACGATCCCGTTATCCAGCAGCAACTCCAAAATCTTGCGGTCCAGGCCCCTTTTTTCAAAGCGTTGCAAATATTCCTGATAAGCGATGACCTTTTCCAGGGCCTGACCCAGGGGGACGCCTTCCAGGGTGCGGCCGGCTCCCAGGCGGAGGCGCTTTTTCTCCATGCCCCGCTTCAGCAGGTGCTTTTTGAATTCGCCGTCATCCTTCAGGTAGGTCTTCTCCGTGCCCCGGGTGAGGCGGTACAGGGGCGGTTGGGCGATGTACAGGAATCCGCCCGCTACCAGGGGCCCCAACTGGCGATAGAAGAAAGTGAGGAGCAGGGTGCGGATGTGGGCGCCGTCCACGTCGGCGTCGGTCATGATGATAATCTTGTGGTAACGCAGGGACAGCAGGTCGAGTTCTTCCTGAGAGAGGTCCGAACCCAGGGAGGAGATCAGGGTGCGGATCTCCGAATTCTCCAGCATCTTCTCGAACCGGGCCTTTTCCACGTTGATGATCTTGCCCTTGAGGGGCAGGATGGCCTGGAAGCGCCGGTCCCGGGCCTGCTTGGCGGAGCCGCCGGCGGAGTCGCCCTCCACCAGGTAGAGTTCCCGGCGGGCGGGGTCTCGCTCCTGGCAGTCAGCCAGTTTGCCCGGCAGGGTCATATCCCCCAGGGCTCCCTTTTTCCGCACCAGGTCCCGGGCCCGCCGGGCCGCTTCCCGGGCCCGGGCCGCATCCAGCAGCTTGGCCAGGATGGCCCTGGCCACTCGCGGATTCTCACCCAGATTGCTGAGCAGGTGCTCATACAATAGATTTTCCACCAGGCCCTTGACTTCGCTGTTGCCCAGCTTGGTCTTGGTCTGCCCCTCAAACTGGGGATGCGGCAGCTTGACGCTGATCACCGCAATCAGGCCCTCCCGGACGTCCTCCCCGGTGAGGTGAGTGTTCTTCAGGTTCTTGGGCAGGTCGCTGACCGCCATGTACTGGTTGATGGCCCGGGTGAGCCCGGCCTTGAAGCCGCTCAGGTGGGCGCCGCCCTCCCGGGTGTTGATGTTGTTGGCGAAGGTGAAGATCTGCTCGTTGTAGGTGTCGTTGTATTGGAAGGCTATCTCCAGCTGGATGCCGTTTTTACCGCCGGCGAGATAGATGGGCTCCGGATGGATGGGGGTCTTGTTGCGGTTCAGGTATTCGACGAAGGAGACGATCCCCCCTTCATAGTGAAACTCGTTTTTCCGGCCGGAGAGTTCATCTTCCAGGAAGATGCGCACCCCGCCGTTGAGGAAGGACATCTCCCGCAGGCGCTGGGCCAGCAGGTCGTAGCTGAAGGTGGTCTCCGGGAAGATCTCCGGGTCCGGCTTGAAGGTCACCGTGGTGCCCCGGCGCTTGGTCTTGCCGGTCATGGCCAGCTCGGTGGCGGTCTGGCCCCGTTCGTAGCGCTGGTGGTAGACCTGGTGGTCTTCCCAGCGGATCTCCACCTCCAGGTATTCCGACAGGGCGTTGACCACCGAGACCCCCACCCCGTGCAGGCCGCCGGAGACCTTGTAGGCCCCGGAGTCGAACTTGCCGCCGGCGTGGAGGCGGGTCATGACCACCTCCACCGCGGGCAGCTTCTCGGTGGGGTGCGGCTCCACGGGGATGCCCCGGCCGTTGTCTTCCACCGTGACGCTTTGATCCGAATGGATTTTTACCTTGATTTCATTGCAATAGCCGGCCATGGCCTCGTCGATGGAGTTGTCCACCACCTCGTAGACCAGGTGGTGCAGACCCTCCATGCCGGTGTTGCCGATGTACATGGCCGGGCGCTCCCGTACCGGCGCCAGGCCCTTGAGGACCTGGATCTGTTCGGCAGTGTATTCGGAAGTGAGAGTTGATTCACTACCGAGTACAAGGTCAGAGCGGCCGTCAATATTTGTATTCAAATCGTCGGCCAAATCTTTGCTTCTTCTTGACGCCAATTATTTTACCCTTAGGGAACCTGAGACGGACCCTCTGATCAAATCGTTCATAGGTTGGGGGGTTGAGAGGTGACGGAGCTGCTCTTTGACGCCCTTCCGGAACCGGTCCCGCTCGGTGGGCTGGTGTCTCCCCATAGCTAGTTTTATATCAGGAAACGCCTCTTTAATCAATCGGGAATACTGGCTGGACTTCCTTTAATCCGAGGCACTACTGTAATTTCCAGCAGCACCTCGCCATAGCCGCCGCAGTCGACCCCCACATCCAGGCAGCGGACCTGATGCATGAAATGAAACTGGTTAGGGTCCAACCCTTCGCCCAGGCGTTCGTTGATCAGGGCCACCGGCAGCGGAACTTGGGAGATCAGGTAGACGCACAAACGCGGGGGGCACAGTTTGGTGAGAAAATTGCCGTCCACGTCCAGGATGAACCTGTCGCCCACCCGGTAACCGGAGTTGCAGTGGCGCGCCTTAACCACCACGGCGGCGATGGAATAGCGGGCCGCGGCCCGGGCCAACTGCCGGATCTGCCGCAGCCTCGGGTCGCCCTCTTGGATCTGTTCCCTCTCGGCGTCGCGGTAGCCGACCCGGTCCGCGTAACGCCTAAAGATTTTGTTCTCTGCCATTTTGGTCCCCATTGGCGGAGCCTTGGGCGTGCTGGCGCTCTTTGTAGTAGAGAAGTGTTTTAAATCTACCTCTATGTCACGCATTTCCATATGGCGCGCCGGGTGCACGCTGTTGCTGTAGGCTTCAGGGCGGAAACTGATTGGTTTGGTGGGGCAGGCGTCCCCGCCTGCCGCCTCTATGCTATGCTGCTGCTGTAACTTCTCCAGGGGCGTCAGCTCCCCCCGCCGGTATTCCCCAGCAGGAATCGGCACAAAGGGGACCGCCGAATATTTTCGGCCATCCCGGGGGTCTGCCACCAGCACTGCTCCATCCCGTACCCCAAGGTAAACCTCGGCCCGCACCCCCCCGGGATAGGGCATGCCTTGCGCTTGGTAGACCTGGCTCCTAAAATCGAAGCAGCCGGCCGTATCGAGCGTCCGGAATTCCCGATGGAAGGCTTGGCTCCAGGCCCCGAGGTCGATATCCATCACCCCCACGACCCGCAGCCAAGCCTCCTCCTTGCTGAGGCTGAGGCGCCGGTGCGGGCGGCGGTTCCTTTCCTGCAAAAACCAGGCAAGTTCCTGGTTCAGTTCGGCCAGGGAGAACTCCCGACGTTTCCAGCCTGGGTCCCAGAAAAACTTGGTCTCGAAGTTCCGCCACACTTCCCTCCAGCCCGTCTCTACCTTCCCGGTGGCCTGGGGTCGCCATGCCTCGTGGACCAGCAGCCGAACCCCGGCCACCTCATAGCAGAAACGCTTGAAGGCCCTGCTCTTGCTGAGAGGCCCCTGGTCCATATACAGGACTTCGGGTAGGCCCCTGAAGGGGTTGTGGGCCTCGACCTTCGACCAGGCCCACTCCAAGAAATCTATGCCGTCCTGGGCGGTTTCGTCCCTGGCCACGCAGTAGCGCGCCACCCGCAGCCCGGAGAAATCGTCCACCAGCCCCCAGATCCAGACGCCCTCCCGCAACTCGCTGGAGTCCCGGTTCCTGAAATTCTTGGATGAGAGTTTGATTACTAACTCGCCGCCCCGATGGCGGTGGCACTGGAAATACCTGCTTCGGGAGGCGTCGACATGGTGCAGCTCATTGGGGCGGCTCGCCTCGAAACGGTTCTCCCGCCGGTGCACCCGGGGGTGTAGCCCCAACTCCCGGGCTATACGGTTGACGGTGCCCTCGGGGATGGCAGCCGCGAGTTCGCAGCCGTTTTGGGCTGCCAGCGCTTGGGCCTCCGCGGTGGTCAGGGGCTGCACCCCTTTGTTGGGATGGTATTTCCGCAGCATGATTTTCTTGACTGCGTCCTCGTATTCCGGCCGCTTGCGCTGCCCCTTCGTTGTGGGGGGGTTGCGGCCGGTCTCACCGAAGTGCTTTTGGCGCTTCCAGTAGAAGGTCCCTTGGCTTATGCCCAGGAGCGGCAGGCGCTTTTTCAGCACCGCGCCCTTGCAGCCGTGCGCCGCCTCCTCCCACTCTTGCACCACCACGGAGAACATCCGCATGTCAATCTTCGGCATGGAGGGCTCAGGTAGTTGTCAGTTGCCAGTTATCTGTAAAATCAAAGTCCCCGCGTAACGCCTAAAGATTTTGTTCTCCTCCATCAAGATCCCCAACTGCGGAACCTATGGGGCGCAGTGGCGCCCTACAGGCTCATGGGCATGATGATGCTGAAATAGTGGGGATCGCCCTGGTCCACCAGGCGGCAGGGACGGTCCTTGTCGTTGAGCTCCAGGATCGCCATCTCGCTCTCCATGGCGTTGAGGGGTTCCAGGAAATAACGGGCGTTGAAGCCCACCTCCAGGGGTAAGCCAGCCGGGTCGCCGGCCTCCATAAACAGGGGCATTATTTCCTGGCCTTCCCCCACCTCCGGATTGGTGAAGGAGACCTCCACCTGGTCGCTGGAGAGCTTCAGGACCACGCCCTTGAAGCGTTCGCTGGACAAGAGCGAGATGCGCTTGATGGCCTCGTGGAACTCCCGGCGGTTGACGGCGAAGCGGTAAGCGAAGGTTTCCGGGATGATGCGGCGGTATTCCGGGAATTTCTTGTCCAGAAGCAGCCGGATAAAGAGGTAATGGTCATCGGCCCGCAGGGCCAGGCTCTGGGTGCTCAGGCCCAGGGAGACCTTCTCCTCTTCCGCCAGGAACCGGATCACCTCGGCCATGCCTTTCCGGGGGATCAGAATGCCCTTCTCGATGGAGAGGTTCTCGCTGCCGGGCAAAGGGCGCTCAATCAGGGTGAGGCGGTGGCCATCGGTGGAGATGAGGCGTAGCAGGAAGCCGGTCTCCACCTCCAGGCGCTCCCAGAAGATGCTGGAGAGATGATATTGCAGATCGTCGGCGGAGACCGAGAAGATGGTCTTTTCGATCATCTCCTTCACCATGTGGCTCTCCACCTCCACCAGGTTCTGCTCGGCGATCTCCGGCACCGGGGGAAACTGGTCCGCGGGCAGGCCGTTCAGTTGGTACCGTGAGTCGCCGGCCAAAATTTTCATACCCCCTTTATCCGTGGCGCTCAGATCCAGGGTGTCGCCCGGAAGTTCCTTGATGAGGTTGAAGAAGTAATGGGCCTGGATGGTGACCGCCCCGGGCTCCAGAATCTCTGCCGGGTAGAAGCCGCGGAAACTCACCTCCAAATCGGTGGCGGCGATACGTACCCGGTTGTCCTCAGTTTGCATAAGAAAATTGCCCAAAATGGGCATGGTGCCCCGGCGATCCACCACTCCCAGGGTCCGTCCCACTCCCTTCAACAAGGTTTCCCGATTGATCTTCACCTGCATGTCTAGGTTCTCCCGAAATAATAGGAATTTTTAATTGTATTAATAAGGGCCTGGGGTTTTGTCGATAACTGGGTCAAGTTATTTTTTTTATTAGGTTTATTATTAACCGACAATTTAACCGTTACCGCGCTGGCCTGCCAGTTATTGGACCTGCACCCGGGAGCAGGCCGCCGGGAATGTCGAAAAGCGGAACGATTGGATAAATTCTCTCTAAGATCCAGACGAAAACCCAAAAGCGATTGCCTAAATATCCCGTTTTAGGAGCCGCCCAACGGCTCGCCCCTGCCGGTGAGGTTGGCTGGGTTTTCGGTGTGGGCCCCGGCCCATTGACTATCGCCCCCAAAAAGGCAGTTCGCCCCCCCCTCACTTACACACCGCGCCCTGGCTGCCGGAGGACACCATGCGGCTGTAGCGCGCGGCGTAGCCATGTTGGATCTTGGGCGCCGGCTGCTGCCAGCCAGCCCGGCGTCGCTGAAGCTCCGCTTCCTCCAGCAACAGGGTCAGGGTCTTACCCGGGATATCAATCCTGATGCGGTCGCCCTCCTTAACCAGGGCGATGGGCCCGCCGTCCGCGGCCTCCGGTGAGATGTGGCCGATGGCCGCCCCCCGGGTGCCGCCGCTGAAACGGCCGTCGGTCAGCAGGGCCACCTCTTTGTCCAGGCCCATACCGGAGATAGCCGAGGTGGGGGTGAGCATCTCCCGCATGCCGGGGCCGCCCCTGGGGCCCTCGTAGCGAATCACCACGATGTCGCCGGGCTTGATCTGGCCGTCCAGGATGGACCGGGTGGCCTCCTCTTCGGCCTCGAAGACCCGGGCGCGGCCTTCATGCACCAGCATCTGGGGGTCCACCGCCGACTGTTTCACCACTGCGCCGTCGGGGGCCAGGTTGCCACGGAGGATGGCGATGCCCCCCTGGGAATGGTAAGGGTTGGCCAGGGGGCGGATGACCTCCTGGTCCAATACCTGGACGACGGCCAGGTTATCGGCCACACTCCGGCCGGTGGCGGTGAGGGGCGAGCCCTGCACCAGCCCCGCCGACAGGAGAACCTTCATGACCGCAGGGACTCCGCCGGCCCGGTCCAGGTCCTCCAGGTGATGGTGGCCAGCAGGGCTCATGGAGCAGAGGTGCGGGGTGCGGTCGGAGAGGTCGTTGAACAGGTCCAGGGACAGAGCATGGCCGGCCTCCCAAGCGATGGCGGCAACGTGCAGCACGGTGTTGGTGGAGCACCCCAGAGCCATGTCCACCGCGATGGCGTTTTTAAAGGCCTCCAGGGTGGCAATCTCCCGGGGCAGGATCTGGCGGTTCACCAGATCCATGATCTTGAAGCCGGCCTCCTTGGCCAGGCGGAAGCGGGCCGCGTGTACCGCGGGGATGGTGCCGTTGCCCGGCAGGGCCAGCCCCAGCGCTTCGCTGAGGCAATTCATCGAGTTGGCGGTGAACATGCCGGCGCAGGAGCCGCAACCGGGGCAGGCGCACTCCGCCAGGTCCTTCAATTCGTCTTCGCAGATCTTCCCGGCCTTGAGGGCCCCCACCCCCTCAAACACCGTGATCAGGTCCACTTCCTTCCCCTGGTAGCGTCCGGCCAGCATGGGGCCGCCGGAGATCAGGATCGCCGGGATATTGAGACGCAGGGCTGCCATGAGCATGCCGGGGATGATCTTATCGCAGTTGGCCACCAGGACCAGGCCGTCCACCGGGTGGGCGGTGGCCATCACCTCCACGGAATCAGCGATGAGTTCCCGGGAGGGCAGGGAATATTTCATCCCCTGGTGGTGCATGGCCAGGCCGTCGCAGACGCCGATGACCCCAAACTCCAGGGGAGTGCCGCCCGCCAGACGCACCCCCGCCTTCACCGCCTGGGTGATCTGGTTCAGGTGGAGGTGGCCGGGGATGAATTCGTTAAAGGAATTGGCCACCCCGATCAGTGGTTGGTCGATCTCCCGGTCGGTGAGTCCCATGGCCTTGAAGAGGGAGCGGTGGGGATATTTTTCCAGACCCAACTTCATCAGGTTGCTTCGCATGCCTGGCTCCTTAATAGCACTGCCGCCGGGCGTCCCGGGGTCTCAGGGTTTGCAGGTTCTTTACTCCGGCTCAGTGGCCGGGCCCGCTTCCCCGACTGGCGGCTCTTGGGCCGGGGCCTCCTGGGGCCCTTCCTTGGCGCCGCGTTTGGACCCCCGTCTGGGCCCCCGCCTATGCCCCCGCCTGGACTTGCGGGGCTCCGGTTTGGCCTCCGGGGCCTCCGGTTTGATTTCCGCGACCTCGCGTTTGGCCTCCGGGGCCTCCCGTTTGGGTTCCTCGGCCTCCCGTTTGATAAATTCGAGTTGGATCTCCTCCGGGGACAGGCCGACTGAGGAGGTGAGCACGATGCGGAGGTGATATTGCTCTTCCAGGGCCAGAATTTCCCGGCGTTTATGATTGAGGAGGAAATTGCCCACCTCCAGGGGCACCAGGGCACGGACTTCCTGGATGGGATTTTGCGCCACCTGGACGCTGATCTGCCGCAGCAGGCTGAGACCGAGGGTGGGCACCGTCTTGAGGCGGCCGCGTCCCTGGCAGGTGGGGCAGGGGTTATAGGCGCTGGCCTCGGCGCTGGGGCGCAGGCGCTGCCGGGAGAGCTCCAGCAGGCCGAACTTGGACAGGTGGCCCACGGACACCCGGGCCTTGTCCGTTTTCAGGCTCTGCTTCAGGGCCGCCTCCACCTCCTTCTGGTGTTTCTTGTCCCTCATGTCGATGAAATCGATGACCACCAGGCCCCCCAGGTCCCGCAGGCGGAGCTGCCGCGCCACTTCCTGGGCGGCCTCCAGGTTGGATTTCAGGGCCGTCTCTTCCAGCTCTTTCTGACTGGTGCAGCGGCCGGAGTTGACGTCGATGGCCACCAGGGCCTCGGTGGGGTTGATGACGATGCTGCCCCCGGATTTCAAGGGGACCAGGTCGGCGTAGATGCGGTCCAGTTGGTCCTCCAGTTGGTAGCGGCTGAAGATGGGCAGCGGGTCCTTGTAGAGCTTCAGGGCATGGACCTGGCGGGGCGCCGCCATCCGCAGCCAGCCGCGCAGTTGCTGAAAGACTTCCGGGTCGTCTACCAGAATGGCGTTGATATCCGGGGTGAGATAATCCCGGACGGTGCGGGTGATCAGGTCCAGGTCCCGGTAGAGCAGGCAGGGGGCCTTTTGTTCGGCTGCGGTGCGGTTCAGGTTCTCCCACTGCTGCAGGAGAAATTGGAGGTTCTTGGTCAGGTCCTTGGTCTTGGCCTGCTGCCCGGCGGTGCGGATGATGAGACCCATCTCCGGGGGCAGGCCGATTTCCTGGGCCAGCTCCTTGAGGCGCAGGCGCTCATCTTCCTTTTCGATCTTGCGGGAAATACCCAGGTGGGCCTGTTTGGGCAGCAGCACCAGATTGCGCCCCGGCATGGAGATGTAAGTGCTGAGATAGGCCCCCTTGCTGGCGGTCTCTTCCTTGTAGATCTGGACGATGATCTCCTGGCCTTTGCGCAGGACCCGTTGGATCTTGGTCTGGCCTTTGCCCTGGACCTTTTCCTGGTAATAGTCGGGATGCACCTCGGAGAGGGGTAGAAATCCGTGGCGTTCGCCGCCGTAGTTGACGAAGGCCGCCTGGAGACTGGGCTCGACGTTGACCACCACCGCCTTGTAAATGTTGGCCTTGGTCTGCTCCCGGGCCGAGGTTTCCAGGGCAAACTCATCCAACTGCCCTTCGGCCACGATGACTACCCGGAATTCCTCCGGGTCCGCCACATTAATGAACATCTTTCGAGGCTGGGTCATGGGCTCCTCTGGAAACCGCGCCACAGGAATTCCCGGAATCCCGGCTGGCGGTCTTGGGCATGCATGCGATTGACCGCCAGCGGCAGAGAGGCGGGGCTCTTTAAACTTCGGATGGGGCGCAGCTCCCGGCGGCGGAAATAGGTGGTCTTCACCAGAAAATTGATGTCCCCCTGCACCGGCTGGAAATAGAGGAAGCCGTCCTTGACCGCGATGGGCAAGGGCAGGCCCGCCTCTCCCACCTGCCGCCAGCTCTCCACGGGCTGGGGGTAGTGATTGAAATTCCGGTTCAGGTAATGGATGTCTCCCGGGGCCATCTCCCCCAACTGAAAACTTTCCACCATCACATCCCGGGAGAGCTCGGGGTCCCAGGCCAGCATGCCGCCCTTTTGGGGCTTTTGGGGGTTGTTGGCCACCACTTCCATGACCATCCGATACCCCTGTTGCCCCAATTCCAGGGCCAGCCCCAGGCCGGCGAAATCGAGGGAACCGGTCAGATAGTCCAGATCCTCGATATTATAGGAGATTTTGTCCGAGAACCCCTGCAGCCACTTAGCAACCGCCTCCCGGGGGGGATAGATCCCTTCCCGGGGATGGTCCCTCGACAGGGAAAAGAGCTGCCGGTCCAGGGTTTGCTGCATCACCATCTGGCCGTGGTTATGGAGACGCCGGGGACTTTGCCGGTCGTAAAAAAATCTTCCTTCCTTAAGGCTCAATCCATGGTAGCTCTTTTGCACCATGAAAAAGACCTGGGAAGGTCGAAAGCCGAAGAAATTCCATTGATAAAACTCTTTTTCCAGGTGGGCCAGCATTTCCTCGGAAATGACCAGGAGCAGGTGCTGGCGCCGCAGGACCTCCCAGGGGTCTTCCCCCAGCCGGCGGGCCAGGTTTTCGAGATCGAAGGCCAGTTGCAGCATGTGGCGGGTGCCCAAGGATAGGGGTAGCAGCTCCTGGGGCGGGCACTCCAGGCTGGCGGCCACGGCCTCCGGGGTCACCGGTTGGCCGCTTTCCTGGCTGAGGAGATGGGCCAGATGCGGGATGCTTAGCTCCCGGGGGAGATTGAGAAAATACTTAGGGCCCAGCAGCAGGCGGGTACCTTCCCCGGCGGCGGCGTGCTCGAAGAGCACCTCGCCCCGGAGGACCGCAGCCTGGGCCCGGGACAGCCGGGCGGCGCCGGCGCCGTCTTCCAGGATCAGCACCCGGCGGGGCGCCTCCAGGATCTCCAGGCGGGGATAGCGGTTCACGAGACGTTCCTGGGCGGCGATTTCCGAAATAGAGGAGAACTGGCTCAACTTCTCCTGCGCCAGAGCCAGGCAGGTAGAGATATAGTGATCATCGGTGCCGCAATCGGCTGCGGGGGCTAACGCCAGGGGCATAAAAGGCCTGAAATATTGATATGTTAACTATTATATTTATCATGCCTCCCCCCTGATGTCAACCATCTTTGGCCATGCGAGCGGGCTGGCGGGGATGAGAGGGAACCGCGAAATCCGGATCACAGGGCCGGCCGCAGGTAGAAGGGCGACAATTGTTGGGGCGAGGCGGCCAGGCCCGCCTCCAGGCGCCGCCGGGCCAGGCGGGCCACGGTGGCCGCCCGGGGCTGGCGGCTTTCCGGGGCCGCCAGCACCACCCCCTTCGGCAAGCCCGCCAGGGAACTCACCCAGGGACCGGTGAGGACCAGGGGCGCGGTCAGGCGGCGGTAGAGTTCGGCCAGGGGCAGGCGGACGGGTTCGGCCTCAACCAGTGGCTGGTCTGCCGGGCAGCGGTACAGGCCCCAGTAGACCTCGCTCCTCTTGGCGTCCATGACCACCCCGATGGTCTGGGGCTGAAAGGGAACCTGGGCTGCCAGCACCTCCAGGGTGGGCACCGGCACCAGGGGGCAGCCCAGGGACCAGGCCAGGGTCTTGGCCGTGGCGCAGCCGATACGCAAGCCGGTGAAGTTACCAGGCCCCACGCTGACGCCGATGGCCCCCAGGTCGGCGGGGTCCCGTCCGGCGGCCGCAAATAGGGCCGCCAGCCGGGGCAGCAGGCGGGACAAATAGGCGCCGGCGCCCTCCAGGGAAGATTCGCACAGGGGCTCCTCGTCTTCCACCAGGGCCAGGCTGCCGGTGTCGGTGGCGGTATCCAGGGCCAGGATCAGCATGCCGCCTCAGTGGGGCGGGTTCACCAGCCGCACGATATCCTGGTAAAATACCAGGATCATCAGGGCCAGGATCAGCATCAGGCCCACCCCCTGGGCGATTTCCCGCTGCTTGATCTCCACTGGTTTGCGCCGCACCGCCTCCAGGACGCAGAAAAACAGGTGGCCGCCGTCCAGGATGGGGATGGGCAGCAGATTGAGGAGGAAGAGGTTAACACTCAGGGTTGCCATAAATTGCAACAGCGCCGCCGCTCCCACCTTCGCCTGCTGGCCCGCCACCTGGGCGATGAGGATGGGCCCGCCCAGGCCCTTCAGGGGCGCCTCGCCGGCCAAGAGTTTATACAGGCTGATAGTGGTGAGGTAGGCGACCCCCCAGGTGGCGGCGCCGCCTTGAACGAAGGCCCGCCCCGGCCCCACCTTGTCAATGGCAAGGTTCTTTTTGTTAAGGATGCCGATGATCACCGCGGAGGATTTGCCGCCGAAGATATCGGGGATTTCCTGGCTCCGGGGGGTGACTTTCACCGTGATTATCTCCTGGCCCCGCTTCAGGGTCAGCTCCAGAGGGTGCTCCCCCGTCCTGCGGATTATCGGGGGAAGGTCCTCCCAGCGCCCCACCGGCTGGCCAGCCAGCGCCAGCACCTGATCGCCTGGTTGCAGGCCCGCCGCCGCCGCCGCGGAATTATTCTCCACCTCTGTGATTACCGTAGTGAGGTAAGGTATGCCATTGAAGGCAAAGACCAGGAAGAAGAGCAGAAAGGCAAAGATCAGGTTGAAGGCCGGCCCGGCCAGGACGATGAGGATGCGGTGCCAAAGAGGATGGTGCATGAAGGAGTAAGGTTGCAGCTCCGGAGGGACCTGGTCGCCGGGGTTTTCCCCCAGCAGCTTGACATAACCCCCCAGGGGCGCCACCGACAGGCGGTAGTCGGTGTCCCCGATCTTTTTATGTACCAGTTGCGGGGGGAAACCCAGGGAGAAGGCCTCCACCCGAACCCCCAAAAGCTTGGCTATCAGGAAATGCCCGCATTCATGGACGAAGATTAGAATCCCCAGCACGAAAACGGTCGCCAGCACAGTGATTATGATGGTCATGTTTGGCGGTGGTGCTCCTTGAAATATTTTTTGGATCAGTCCTCCCAGGACTCGTTGGCCGGGAGGCTAAGGGGGCCTTCCCCAGAGCTGCTGGGCCGCTCCGCTCTGGCCGGGCCGGGCCCCCTGAGAGCAAGCCCATCTCTTTAGTCGTCAACCTTGGGAGATATCAGGCCCGCGGCAAAGTCACTGGCCCAGCGATTGACCGCCAGCACCTGACCCAGGTCGGTGAGACCGCAGGCTTCATGGGCCTCCATGGTCCGTGCCACTACCCGGGGAATCTCCGGGAACCTGAGGCGGCCCTCCAGGAAGGCGGCCACCGCCACTTCGTTGGCGGCATTGAGCACCGCGGGCATAGTGCCGCCGGTGCGGGCCGCGGCATAGCCCAGGGCCAGGCCCGGGAAGCGGGTCTTATCAGGGGTCTCAAAGGTGAGCCGGGCAATCCGGCACAGGTCCAGAGGGGGAGAATTCAGGGGCAGGCGGCGGGGATAATTCAGGGCATAGGCAATAGGCAGGCGCATGTCCGGCACTCCCAACTGGGCGATGACCGACCCGTCCACGAACTCCACCAGGGAATGGACGATGCTCTGCGGGTGGACATAGACCCCAATCTGGTCCACCGGCAGTCCGAATAATACTGAGGCCTCGATCACCTCCAGGGCCTTGTTCATCAGGGTGGCGGAGTCGATGGTGATCTTGGGCCCCATGCTCCAGTTGGGGTGCTTCAGGGCCTGGGCCGCGGTGGCCCGTTCCAGGCGGTCCGCCTCCCAGGAGCGGAACGGTCCCCCGGAAGCGGTGAGCCACAGGCAGCGGATATCGGCGCGGTGTTGCCCCTGGAGGGCCTGGAAGATGGCGCTATGTTCGCTGTCCACCGGAATCAGGGGGACGCCCCGTTCCCGGGCCAGGTTCATCACCAAGGGGCCGGCGGCCACCAGGGTCTCCTTGTTGGCCAGGGCCACCGGCAGACCGGCCCGAATCGCCGCCAGGGTGGGTTCCAGACCCACCACCCCCACCATGGCGGAAACCACCAGCTCCACCGAAGCGGTGGCCACCGCCAGGGCGCCGGCCCGCCCTGCCAGGATTTCCGGGCCCGGGGCCACCAGCTCTCGAAGCCGGGCCGCCGCGGCCTCATCCTGCACTGATACCAGGGCCGGGCGGAAACGCGCCACCTGCTCCGCCAGGAGTTCGACGTTCTTACCGGCGGCCAGCCCTACCACCGCAAATTTATCGGGGTATTCCGCCACCACCGCCAGGGTGCTCCGGCCGATTGATCCGGTGGAGCCCAGGATGGACAATCGCTTCATAGGGTGAGCCAGCCCTCGTCTGTCAACGGGAATCGCCCGCCGCGGTTTGCCACTCGCAGGAATGGCGATTTTCCCTGGCCATTATTGTAACGATAAGGTGTCAGGCTGTAAAGGATATCTGTTTACTGTTTTCTGTCTCTGCTAAAAGGCCTTTGACTTGGACTCTCACAGAAAACAGAAAACAGTAAACAGAAAACCGCCTTTATCAGTCTTCCCAGGGCCAAATTTGCGCCAGGGTCTCCAGGGAGGGTTGCAGGCTGCCTTCCTGGTGAGGCTCCAGGGTGATGAGGGGCCGCTGCCGGCGGTCCGCCAGGAAGCGCAGAACCTGTTGCCAGGGAATGGTCCCGGCGCCCAGGGCCAGGTGGGCATCATGGTCGCCGCGGTTGTCGTGGAGATGCAACTGCCCGATGACCGGGGCCAGGGTATCGAGCCAGCGGGCCAGGTCGCCGCCGCCGAAGGCGAACAGGTGGCCCACGTCCAGGCAAACCTGGAGATTGGGGGCGTCCACCCGGCGAATTATCTTAAGTAGCAGTTCCGGCTCGGTTTCGTAGACATTTTCCAGCATGACTCTCACGTCCCCCTGGGCCGCGGCTCGGGAGGCTAGCTCCTTCCAGGTGGCCGCGGCCCGGGCCAGCCATTTCTGGGGGTTGCCGTCATAGAGTCGGGAATCAAAGCCCAGGTGGCAGACCACCGCCGCCGGCCGGAAGACCGGCAGATAAGAAAAGGCCTGGCGCAGGCGCCGCCGGGAGGCGGCCAGGATGGCGTCATCCAGCGATCCCGGCAGCAGGTCCTGGAAGGGGGCGTGCAGGGTGATTCGCCGCCTTAAGGCCTGAAAGGCCCGGGCCGCCCGGCGAAAGACCCGGGGGGGATAGCGGCTTAAACTGTAGGCATCCAGGCCGATCTCGGGATTGAGGCCCAGTTCCAGGAAACGCTCCAAATAGCCCCGTAGCAGGTAGGGAAAGGGGATGTTGACCTGCACTTGGGAGGCCAGGGCCGCGACGGTGATGGCCATGGGGTTTGGACCTCTCACCCTGTTAAACTAGGGACGGACCTATCTGTCCGCCCTGACTTAGGGGCGCACCCCTAATTAGGATTTGCCTCGACAGGCGGTTGGCTTCAATGGGTGTATTGGCACAGCTCCACCAACAGGCCGAAGGTGGCCTTGGGGTGGATGAAGGCCACCCGGGAGCCGTGGGCGCCTTCCCGGGGAGTTTCGTCGATGAG
>Ga0187874_10000225_pt1 | contig 74457 bp, 90 predicted proteins | sample June2016WEW_16_1_3_FD_132993 | JGI IMG/M metagenome (GOLD analysis project Ga0187874, IMG submission 132993) | Peatland microbial communities from SPRUCE experiment site at the Marcell Experimental Forest, Minnesota, USA - June2016WEW_16_150 | ecosystem: Environmental > Terrestrial > Soil >... | reverse complement strand
TTGGAGCCGAAGGAGAGTGTTTGAACCTCTCTTCACAGGTTTACAAAACCCGTTATTTATTAATGCAATCAGATGATAGTTTAAAAATTAAAGCATTTCTTTGTCCTTGATATTTCTTGTTAGCATCATCCAACTCTTGTATCTGAAAATCTATTGGTAATCCCGTTATTTTTCTACCTAATTCGCTAAATGCCATACAATATGCACACCACTTTCCGTTTTGATGTTCTTCTCCAACTTTACCAAATCCAAATTTATCCCATTCCTTTTTTGTTAGGAGTATTCTTATGTCAACATCTCGCCATTTTTTCTTATGAACTGATGAACCAACCATATATGGTGTTGCTTGAAAGACATAGTACAGTTGACGAGCAAATTCGTCAAGGTATAAACTTTCAGGCATTCCAACTCCCCACTCATTATCCATTTATAGGACAACTCTTACACGGTGGTTCTTGTTTTCGTTCTTTATATAGTTCTTTACAATCTGAACAGTTCATAGTTTTTCACTTCTTGTTTTATTACTATCTCGTTGGTTGTTAATAAAGTTTGCGGTTTAAAGAGCCGCTTGGGTGAGTTGCACACCCATCAAAGGTTTACAGAACCCTTACATTTCTGTTATGCTAAAGCGGCATAGTTCTGGATTATGATGTTCTTGATGGCAATTTGAGCAAAACAATACTACTATAGGCAATACTTCTTTTATTATTCTTTCCATAGACATAGCAAGATAGTTATTGAAGTTTTCATTTTTAGTTGTTTCGTCTGGATGATGAAGTTCTAATGCCGCTATACATCTTGAATATCCATCTGGACAAGCACAGTTAGGATTTGAGCATCTACCACCGAGCAATTCTACAATTTTGCGTTTCTTTTTTCTTAACAACGCTTTTTTCTTATCTGCCGCTATTTTTTTATATTCAGGATGTAATTTATAGTAGTTCTTTTTATTGTTTTTAGCGTAATCTTTTTGATATTGTTTTCGTTTCTCTGGGTCTTTATATCGTAATTGGTCTTTATTAAATTCATCCATAGTTTATCACCGTAATATAATATTGTAAACTACTATTTAAGTCTTTCGGTTACTCTACCACATAAGCTACATCGGCACAGTTGACGTTAATCAAGGTCAATCATATATAAATGATTAACACGATTGAGGTTAACTATGGCACAGGCGGAAGGACTCGGACCCTCATCTCTTATGTTACTTCCTGACTACGCATGGTACTTATTCTTCATTTCTATTGCAGTTGCAATAACTGGAAGAATTACAAGTTTTTTTATTTGTTCCCATGACATACCAAGATAATACATACACCAATGTACTGCTTTATGACAATTGAAACAAAGTTGAACATAATCATCTGATGAAAGTAACAATGAAAATTCTGCATTATTCATTGATTGCCATGATATATGAGGGCTTCCATCTTTTTTATGAATTTGAAGACAATAATTGTCATTGCAAATTGGGCATCGTTCTCCGAATTTTTTTGTTAATTGTTGTTTTCGTAAGTTAATGCGGTTTTCTTTATATTTTTTCTTTGTTAACTTTTGACGTTCAATTCGAACATTTTCTGGTAACTTTATTGTTGTTCTTGTTGGTAATCCATGACGTTTATTATATGCCCAATTTCTATCATATTCTTGTTTCTTGTCTTTGTCGAGTATTGGTATGCTTTATCACCATAGTATATAATGGTACAACAAGTATTTAAACTTATCGGTTAGAAGCATAAGGCTCTATCCATTAAGCTACAAGTCTATTAGAAGAGTTAGTGGTTGTGTGGGTGGGAGTCGAACCCACGCCGCAAGCTATCCCCCAACGAATTGTTCAGAGGCGTAAGCTCCCGAACTTGGTTGTTCAAGGACTTGCTTCCTTCCGTTAGAGATACCACACTTCAAAGATGTCTGTTTCAGGGAAATACGCTTTGTTCGTTGTTACCCCAAAACCCCAATGCGACAAAAGACCAACCAGCAAATCAAACCTTATTTCGATGGCAACGGTTTAGGCTTTTTTGGATTACTGTTGGGTCGTTCTAAATTTACCTATGTGGTCCGCTGGTGCGTCTTCTCCGATACACCGCTTAAAACGAATATTATAGACTATTGATGTTGCCATCATGTTAGACCACTTCAAGTGTGTTAGTTATAATAGCAGTCTCCTATATAAATGTTATGGTATAATCTCCATGCTTGTCAAAATCACAAAGTTCACAAACATGAACTGACACTTATTTAATCAGTTGATTAACCATAAAGTTTAAATAGGTGTTTGACCATTGTATAATGGGGATACTATGCCTAACGTAAACGATATTCAAGCTCAAATTCAGGCATTGGTAGAACAACATAAACAAGATTTAGTAAATATGATTGTTCCGCTTTTTAAAGTTCAAGCAGACGCTATTTCTAACCAACAGGTTATCATTAATAGTCAAAATGACACTATTAAAAACCAGATTTACATGCTTGATAACAAAAATAATGAAATCAAATCTCATCTTGCTAGGATAAAAGACCTTGAAGCACAAGTGGCAAAGTATGAACCGCCAGAACCAGTTTCACAAGCGGGAGAACACGCTTCGCCGAGACCATAGGTGATAATATGTCTTTCTTTGAAAATAAACGAGACCCGACTAGAAAAGAAGTTCCTATTAACCCCCCTGACCGTTCTAGCGAAGACCTTTGGCGAGCAATGAATCAACAATGCAGTATATCTGCTGGATTAGGTGTTGGACCTGACGAAAAAGAATTAATTACTCAAAATAACGACCAATCTCCCTCAGAAATAAAGCGTATCAAGGAGTCAACCAAATGACAGCCCATAATACCCATTAATCGGTAGTTGAACCATGTCGCTCGTTTGGCGCGGGTTGACAGTTCATGGGTAGGACGGTGCGTCATATGGGAGCAAACATCAAAGTAAAATGTCAACGATGCGGAAGAATATTCTTCCGATATAACTATGGACCAATGAGCCGAAAACCTAACAAAGGGCGGCATCACCAACACCATAGAGGAAATGAACATCTCGAACCAACAGATAACTGTTACTACTGTAATGGAGCGGTGAAGACCACAACCCGTTGAGATGACCCTCAACATTAAAGGTCAGGGGTCTTCCCGTTCCATAACATTTAAATACTAGTTTCTCTTTTTCTTTATTGTACTTCGGTACATTGGATTGGATTGGAAAAGGTAGGTGATTGGATTGGGAAGAAAACAATTAGAACGAGTAACAGCTAAAATTATCTCTGTAGATTGCAGACATACTACCCTTATAGAGATTGCAAACGTAGATTATATAGATGAAAGAACAAAAGGACATAAATTTGCTTCCATCTTAAGAAGTGATTGGGAAATAAAATTTAATCATAAATCAGCAGAATCTCTACGAAATGAAAACCAAACATTTGGTGTAGTTGAAATACTCCAAAAAGCTCTTATGGAAAATATGCCAGTAGATTTAGTTTTATTACGAAAAAGGGTAAATAAAACTGACGGTTCATTTTTTGGATATTTTGATTATATTATCAAGGCTAACAATTTGACAGCACAAGGCGAAACAGTTGATAAAGACGAATTATAATTAACCGTAAAGTTTATATAGTAGTTCCCTATTTTCTTTTATTGTTGTAGTAGTAGCAAGGTGGTGATAGTATGAAAGTAGAGATAATCGTAGATAAGGACAATACTCATTTTACATATATGTATGAATGCGATGCCGTCAAAGACAACTCTAACGTTATGAGTGATGGACGCAATAAACTTGTGCTTTTGAAAGAGAAAGTTCGACCTAAGAACATGACTAAAGAAGAAGCTCAGAACTTTGAAGGAAGCAAATATGAGACAGTTGCAGTTTTCGCTACTTGGACCGCTTGGGTTAAATTGCCAGAAGAAGCAGAGAAATGCGAACGGTGCGGAAGATACAAGATAATCAACAAGAAAGGGTATTGCTCTGAATGTCAAGCTCACAATGACCGAAAAATATGAGCATGATGATTCTACCATAAGATTTAAATATTAGTTCCCCTATTTATTCTAATGCGAATGCTTCATTTAAAGAAGCAAAGTGAGATTATGAAAATAAAGATATGCCCAATTTGTAAAAAGCAATTTGAAACAGTTCAAGTAAAGGGAGTAATACTTAGCAAGGTAGAAAATGAAATTAATCAAGTTTCTAAACTTACATATTGTTCAGAAAAATGTGCTTATATTTCTAAAATAAGAAAACAAAGATTAAGAAGAATAAAAGATAAGATAGAAGTTCTTAAACATTATGGTGGAGAATGTGTTTGTTGTGGTGAATTAGAAGTTAGATTTTTAACTATAGACCATATAGAAGGCGGCGGAACAAAACAAAGAAAAGAAATAGGAAAAGGCAATTTTTATCAATGGCTTAAGAATAATAATTACCCAGATGGGTTTCAAATAATGTGTTCTAATTGTAACACAGCTAAAGGACAAAGTAAAGTCCAATTTTGCCCTGTTCATCATCCTGAATTGTATATGGAAATTGTGCCATAAAGTTTATATAGGAGAACTTATATTATACTATACTTAGCAAGCGGGTCAACTCGAAGGATACGCCTTATAGTGTATTCAGAGTTGAAAGCAATGATGTACACTCCCTCGTGGAGTAGCGAGCCTACCTTGTTTGCGTCTATCATACTCGCCAGCGTTCCCCGAAGCGATGTGGGTTAGGGAATAACCGTGAACTAACTCTCGTATTCGGTTAAGGATGCTGGTAAACTATTAAAGAAAACAGGTGGGAGTTGCCGTGATGGTCTGGAAAACCTATAAGGCGCACCGTGTACCACAGACAAGCCGAACATCTAAGGCATGAACCGCGTGGAATACACAGTTAGCAACTCCATAGGAACGGTGGAGCGGGGGTGCCTCAACCCATTACCAATGGAGCGGGACCCCCCTCAACCCATCAATCATAGTCAAAGCCAGATTCCGAGGGTAGGGTCGTTCATGTGGCAAGGACTCAGGTGGAAAGCGGGTTCGAATCCAGCCCCCGCCGTAGGAAATATCTGGCTGAGAAACATCGTAGTCATTGGTTGGTAGTGAGAGGGCATACGCTACTAGGGAAAGCCTAACTGACGAGTTTTAAGGGCAGTACCTAGCCAGCTTTGCCCTCTGAAACGCCAGCCGTGATATTCATAGTCATGGTCTGAATCCCAGATGAAGCATCGAATGGTGCCACAGAGAAATAGGCTACAGAAATGACTCGTGGCGAGCAAAATAAGCCTATGTCCTTTGCTTGAAAGTAGGGTGCTGATAGGTTTCCGTGACACCGTAACGTTTATATAGCTCTTTAAACATTGTTTTGTAGGCGATTAAATGGATAAATTTGAAGAAATGTTGAGATTGCAAAATGAATTTCAAGAAAAATTTAAGGACCGATTTGATTTCACCAAGTTTCTCGTGAGCGTAGCCATGATGGTTGAAGCTGTCGAACTAATGGCAGAACAAGAAGCCGCTAACGGTAAAACATTCAAATGGTGGTCTAAGAAACCGCTTCCAACAAGGGAAAAACGTGTAGGAGAAATGGTTGATGTTTTTCATTTCTTTATGCTTCTCATGCTTGAAGATAATGTAACTGTTGAAGAATTATTCGAAGCCTACAAGACTAAACTCGCCGAGAACTATAAAAGACAGGAGACAAACTATTGAATGGCTATCTGGATTGAGCAGATAATTGGGCTTTCTGTCTATTTTGCAATTTGTTACGCATGTATTAAAATAGGAAAAATGAGAAAATGAGTGGCTTATATCCGCCTTTACGCAAAGGCTCGTCTGACCGTCATGCTCGAATTAACAAACTAGCTAAGATGATGAAAGAAAAAGAAAACAAATCGGATAAAGAAATAATTGCACTTTTCTGTTATGAGGAAAGTGTCTCGGTACGTGTTGCCAACGAATATTTAGAGATTTTATATTTAGCGGGTATCCTAAAAAAAGAATAAAAATTAAGGAAATTTCCGTCTTATGGCGTACTTTCTTGGATGAATCCCGATATGTCCCAATTTGTTCCTGAGCCGCTTGCTTCTTCACCAATTATGTCATCTGCTCCACTTGTTCTTGGTCTGTATTTGTAGATTCTGCAACCTGTTATCGTTATAGTTGAGTTTGCGATTGCATTGCCGCTTGCGTCATATAGACTGCCGCTCATTGAGAAGTTTATTTCTCCTTCCATCAAGTTCAATAATAGGTCTCTTTGGGTATCGTCCGCGAAGTACCATCTGGTTAGACTAAAAGTTACTTCAAAGCTACCAGCCGATTGTACTGGTATTCTTGTTCCATAAATTGGTTCAGGTCCGCCTTTGTATCCTATGGTTATGTCTGCACCTTCAACAACACCGACTGTAAAAGTATTTGTTGGTCCAACAATTTGTATGACCATGTTTACGCATCGGAACGGTCCGTACACCGCGCCAGTTAGAGGACTAGTATATGAAGTTCCACCTACCATATTATCACTTTCTTCTTGTTAATGATTAGCTAAAAGTGAATCGCGGTATTTAAATCTATCCATTGGGAATAACAAAAAACGTATAATTTTTAGCCTTCGTATTACATTTACCATAAGATTTAAATAGGGGTCTGTACACTTATTACTATTCAGAAGTGGATGTTAGAATGCAATTTGCACACATAAAAGCATATAGAAAAGACGCGAATACAAAAGATATTATTCTCGTAGCAAACCTAACTGACGCGGACGGTAAGCCATTGATAGCAACTGACGACACGAATGATATTGAAATTCATTTTTCACAGGAAGGTTTACAGAAGCTCATCCGAGAGGAATTGCCAAGTGACGAGAAGAGAATTCAAGAACTTCTTGATAGAATCCATAAAGCCCGAACAGACCGTGTTTTATCTGTGGAAAAAATAGATGATGAAATCCAAAAAATCATGGATGATGCCAAGAAAGACTTTGATGCTTGTCAGGATAAGCTCGATATTGCAAAAGTTAGTGCTATATATCGAGTCAGACAAAAAGCTCTTGGAGATAGACGTTTACTTTCAAAGTTTGCTATGCATGAAGAGTCCGAATTGAGACTATATCTTGCTATGTTGAAAAATCCATCGAAGTAATCTATATGTCGAAAGAAAAAACTACTATCAATCACGATTACTATTTGAGGCATCGTGAAGAACGTCTTAGAGGAAATTCTGAACGTAACAAAAAAATGATTCGAAAAAGACGACAAATAATAATTCAATTACTTGGTGGCAAATGTTCTAATCCATATAACTTGAATCACGGCGATTTTTTAAACGATACACGATGTCTTCAAATTGACCACGTAAATGGCGGTGGAGTAAGAGAATTAAGAGAACATAAAAACAGATATAGTTTTTATGGAATGGTTATAAGAAAAATTAAAGTTGGTTCAAAGGATTATCAATTACTTTGTTCAAATTGTAACTGGATAAAACGATACATAAATAAGGAGTGTGGCTAAGTTCCCGAAGGGAATGTTCGATAAGGAAACTGAGTTACTTCAGAAATTCAAGAAGAAAGACATCATAGAGCTTGAAGATTATAGAAAATGGCGTGAATTTTGGAAGGTTGAGGGACCAGTAAAATTCGCTTATCAAATTTTAAGAACAGACCCGAATACAGGCGGTCCTCTTGTTCTTTCAGATGGACAGAAAGAATTTTTAGAAGACTTAGCATTTCATGGCGTTAGACTTGTAATCATTTCGGCTGGGCGTGGCTCAGGTAAGACTTTCGTTTTAGCCATCTATATTATGTGGCGAATATTTACTCACGACATGTACAGCATTTCATGTATGGGTGGTTCTCAAGAGCAGTCAGACAAAATTGCGTCTTATATTCAAGGCTGGATTCGGAATAACACGGTCTTAGAAGGTTACACTTTAAAGAACATTCAAAAAACAACAACTACGTTCTCTGAGGGAGAAGCTAAATTTCATGCTTGCTCAGGAACTTCAGTTCGAGGTCCACACACTTATGACTTAATTATAGATGAACAAGCGGCTGGTGAAGAAGCTGGTGGCGGAAAGTTTATTAAATCAGCAATTTGGGAAGTTTCTACAAGCCCAGATATACACATTATTCAAAGTTCAACAGCGCACTTTATTCACGGAGATTTCTTGATAACTTGGAATGATGCAGAAAAGTTAGGCTATAAACGTTATCAATGGGCAATCGCCAGACATGTTAATGACGCTGGCGTTACTGATGAAACAGACCCATATAAGATTTACGAAGACACAAACCCGAAACATTGGAAGTCAAATGTTCCGTGGATGCCAGACTTAAATATTGAGATTCTTAGAAAGAAGTGTTCTAACTCTGAATGGTTAGTTGAAGCTCTCGGTGGTATTAACACATCATCTGGTCTGGTCTTTAACCCAGCAGATTTAGGTGTTGCATTCTGCAAAGCCGCGTGTGATGAATGCCGTCCATACGAAGCTGGAAAATGCCTTGAACTTCTACAAAGAGTTTTACTTCAGGAAGGAATGAAAATGGACGATTTGCCAACAGACACAATGGCGGCATTAAACGAATACGTTCATAACCGAGTATTAGGTATAGATTGGGGCAGAGGAAGCCCTACTGCTTATGTTGTTCTCGGTCAATTTAGAGATTGGGTTTTCGTATTGGAAGCCCATGAGACCATTGGTTTAACAGACCAAGAAAAGTTAGACTTAGCGGTTGAACTTGCTACCAGATGGCAAGTTGAAGTTATTCGTCCTGACCCGCGAGAATGGGCACTTAATGGCTGGCTCGCCGAACGGGTTGAAGCTGGTGTTCATGAATTATTTACGGGCGCGGAAGGCGGAAATGAGAAGTATAAATATGTTGCTACTCTCAAGAAATATGTCGAGCGTCATAAACTACGGATTCCAAGACATGAAGATAACGAGGATTTGATGCGAAGCCTTAGAAACTTAACCTATGATGAAACTGGTAAAATCCGCAAGCAAGATGACCACTCGGCGGATGCAATGATTTATGCTATCAGCTATTATGATGAAGTTGACAATGGCGAAGGTAGTCCATTCTCTCAAGTTAAAGAAAGCGGTGCGAATCTGTGGTAGAAGCTCATATATGCTTAGGTTGCGGCGGAACTGTTACCGATTGGGAAGATAATCTTTGTTATGATTGTAAGGTGAAAATACATGAAAATAGAACATAAATCCGAAATGGTCCAAAAATTTGCTGAGATTATTATGAGGGATTTCAGCCATGACCAAAAACAACGAGGCGGTATGCATCGGTCTGACGCTATAGCTTGTCCTTTGAAAGGATATTGGCGGTTAACTGGACTGATTAATGCTATTTATGATAGCCAAAACGTAGGCATTTTGCTCATTGGAACTTTAGCTCACATTGCTCTTCATAAAAACTTTGACGCTCAAGAAGAACAGCATGACCTTCATGGAATTGCAGTCACTATAGATGCCATTTATGGCGTAGAAAGCGGTTCGAAGATACGTTATCCAATTGAGTCAAAAACAACCCGTAAAAAAATCTATAGTAAAGCAGACATTCCACAGGAATGGATTGAACAATTGGGAATCGCAATGGGCGTTCTCGATGTTGATTTAGGTTACCTAATGGTTTTCAACGTTATAAGTTTCAGCATGTCGGTCTGGGAAATTAGCATGAATAAAGAAGAACGTCAATTATTTCTCGATGGTGCCATTTATCAAGTGGGCACAATACTCGATGCAGTAGAACAGAAAAAACCAGAAATGTTACAACCTAAACGAATAGAATGCAAGTGGTGTCCTTATCGTCCAATGAGAAAACGTAGTGCTGGTACTAACGGTTGCCCGTGGTATAGAGTAGAAGAAAAACACGAAATTAGTTAGGTCGAGGTAGTCTAGTACCTTCTTCTGGTTGAGATTGCTGAACAACTTCTTGAAGTTTTGCTTCCATTTTATCGCATTCACAAGGTTCTTTTCCGCATTTTGGACATTTGCCTTTGAGTTTGTAAAGGTCAGCTACGGTTCCCTGTGTTACTGGCTCTTTTTCTGGAAACTCTAGATTTTTAAGAACAAGTTCAACTTCCATTTTAGGATTTACAGCTTTTACAATTAAAAGTAGTTTTTTCAATCGGCGATGAGAACTTATTTTTCCAGTTATGTCCATACATTCTTTTTCCTCATCTAAGAGGATTTTCGGGTGATGGACTGCTAACCAAAGTGTTGAATCAAGTTCGCGTTCGAGCCTTTTCTGGATTCGATTCATGTAAACGCAATATTTTATTTTCTTCATTAGTTCAGGATGTTGTTCTATTTCCTCAAGAAATTTTTGCATTTTTCTTGTAATCATACTTAATCACCTGATTAATTAGAATACGCTTCTCCTATTTAAATCTTATGGACAGAAAGTGTTAGATATAATAGAAAAGTTTATATATTACGACTAACATAAATATAAATAGTGATAAAACGTGCTAATATGTCAAAATCCAGAATGTAAAAAGGAATTTATTCAAAATCCTAATTATAGGGCTGGAATACAACAATTTTGCTCAGAAAAATGCCGAAAACACTTCTTCTCAAAAGAACAATATGCAAAATTAAAACTTGAAATAATTTCTCAAACTCCAAAAGATATATCAGAAAAATTACAGATATTGGCTAATGAACAACAAGATGCAAATGGCTTTAAGAAATTGAAGCCTAATTGTGAAGTTTGTGGTTCAACCAAAAATTTATTATGTCATGAGATTAGTTATTCACCTTTGAAAACCATAACTTTATGTGCGAAATGCCACGGGTTATTGCATCATCGATTTTTAAAAAGAAAAAAAGTTCGTCCTTAACATTTTTAATATATTTTAATACAATAAGTGTTACCATAAGGCTTATATACTCGATTAGCATAGTATTAATCAGATGATTAAATCATGGCATCCGAACAAAGAAAATTAGCAATAATCGAAAGATATAAAAGGACACCCGAACAATTAGCTGAAGACATCAAAAAGATGGAACTTGCAAAGCAGAAAATGACACAAAATGCTGAAGAGCTTGATGCAAACATAAAACGTTTCCATGACATTCTTGACCCAATGTTAGACCCTAATACTGGTGAGCCATTATGTTGGATTCGAAGACCTTCCGCTAAAGAGTGGGAAGATATGACTCCAACTGAATTGCTACCATATAAAGACCCAACTCAAATACCAGAAGCTCTTCAGGAAAAGTATAAGAATCATTCATTCGATATGATGGAAAAGCTAATTGCAAAACCGAAGCATGATGCGGCATATTGGCGAGAAAATACTGACTTAGTATTCCAAGAAATGTTTACGATATACATATTTGATGCATATCGGAAACTAGGAATCATGGTCGGAAATTTTTAGCCTCGAACTACGGATTCAACCTAATGGTAGTCTGTGAGTTCCTTCATTGCAGTTTCAGCGAGTTAGATAGTCGGTGTCCGTCAATGGCAGACAAGCTCTTAATATTAGAGTACATTAAAGCCAAAAACGATAGAGACAAATACAATTCACAACCTATACGAAGTGGTAGGAGAAGATAAAAATGTGTATAAGTATGGGAGTAACAGATGACGGAACTACTCAACAAGTAGAGGATACTCTAGTTTATATAAATGAAGAGCTACCAGTTTTTGTTGCAGAAGAGCTTCAAGAAATTATGGAAAACGTTAAGGCTTTGGCGATTGATTATTGCCCAAAAGAAACAGGAGCTTTATCAAGTAGTATAAATCTTGAGGGCGGTGCCATAAGTTCAGGTAATGATTTTTTCAACGCTTCAGTTTACGCGGGCGACCCTAGCATTGTTAACCCATTAAGTGGCAAACCGACATCCGATTATGCCATGCTTGTTCATGATGGACATTTAATGAGAAACGGAATGTTTTATGAGGGAGACCCTTTCCTCGATGATGCTTATATGGTTTATGCGGAAGATATTGAAATGGCTGTCGATGAAGCCTTGACCGAAATGGGAGTAAATACTCAGGAGTAATGAAAAATGGCGGCAACAACTAATTTAAGAACTGTCTGGCTTACTTTGAGAGCAACAAACTATACAACTGCTATACTTATGAGTGCGATGAAACAGTTAGATGGAATGATAACACAACAAAAGAATATGGCTTTAGCACAAATAGAAATGGGTAAATCCGCTTTAATGGCTGGAACTATGTTTACGGTTTTAGGGCAACAAATAGGCGGTACTGGCGGAAAAATGCTTTCATTAACTGGTAATTTCATGCAGATAATGGGTATTATGTCTATGGTTGCTGGAATAACAAAAGCTCTCTCTATGGCGCAAATGCAAAATACTGTAACTGTTTTTGGTATGGATTTGTCATATCAATCCTTAGCTATTTCAATAGGTGCGGCTTTTGCTGTATTCATGATTATGTCTTATGCGCTTCAAAGTTTTCCAAAGTGGGCTGATGCAGTTATCGCCGCAATAATGGGTATTGTAGCGGCTCTTATTCTGTTATTTACATGGGAAAACATCACAACAATGGGGTTAGCAATGGTAGGTGGTTTGGCTGGCGGCGCGGCGGCGGCTGGTTTAGCGGCTTCTGGCGTGTTAGGCGGTGGAGCACCATCATATCAAATGGGTACTATGAGCGTTCCTCATACTGGTTTAGCAATGCTTCATGAAGGCGAAGTCGTGTATAATCCACATACAGGTACACCAGCGGCGGCGGGTGGAATGGGCGGAACTACAGTTATAGATGCATCGATGAACGTTGAAACAATGAATACAAAGATGGATAAGGATGACATGAATGACATTATGAAAAAGCAATCAAGGACTATCGCAATGAACAATCGTTAAGGTTGATAAATATGAGTAGAAAAATAAATGATGGATTAAACAATATGCAAAGATATAATAAAAATCATAGAGAAGAACGAGCAAAACAACAGCGAGAAAGAACTCATGAAATAAGAATGAAAATTATTGAACTACTCGGTAGTAAGTGTTCTAATCTTAATTGTGCTGTTCCTGATGGAATGACAGATTGGAGAGCATTACAGATTGACCATATTAACGGCGGCGGAAATAAAGAAAGAACCCATTTTAAGAATGGTTGTGCAACTTATTTTTATTATATTCTTGAACAAATTAAACTTGGTAGTAAGGATTATCAACTTCTTTGTGCTAACTGCAATTGGATAAAACGATATGAAAATAAAGAATATAGAAAGAAATATAGGTAGGAGAATAGAAAATGCCTGAATCTGGAAAAACATGGACAGTTTATATAGCTCATCAAGCTAATATTGTTGGGACTCCAAGTCCTAATTGGGGACTCCCGCGTAAGTGGACAACATTTGATGTTAAAAAGAAAGTTAGAATGGATTCTCCCCCAGAATTTACAGCTACAATTGAGTATGACCCTAACGTTACTTTCAATGACCTAATTCAATTTGTGCGTGATGGAAATCAAGAATGGGTAGGGTTCGTTGAAGATATAGAAATTGATTGGGATGAAGATGGACGATTCCTTAATCTTGGTGGACGAGACCTTACACTTTTGCTCTGGCGAAAGTATGTAGAAAACTTTAATAATCCACTTCCAGAAACCAAAGGATTTTTCGGAAATATTAATCCAGTTGAGTTGATGAAGTTTTTACTCTGGACTCCGCGTTCAGATTTACCACAAGTTCCAAGCGATACTTCTACTACTGCTGAATCAATGTATCCTTATAATAAAGAAGGATGGGGAATTGACATTTCCAATTTCATAGCTTTAGAAGGTGGTCGAGGTCCAGATAATCAAGAAGGATATGGCGATATAAACACTACTGTTTTAAGAAAAAGAGATATGATTTGGTCAAATTCTGGGACTCCTTTTGAAATAAGTCAACCTACAGATGAATATCACGGTTATGAAGGAGTAGTTGGAGCAGTTATGCAAAATAGCGGATGGGATGAAATAGGCACCGCTCCTTATGCAAATGACAGTATCCTTCTTGGAACAAGACCAACAAGTTATATTCAATCTAATATTAACGTTAATGCTTCCATTACTTTCTCAGTTAATCCTCTTTGGGAAAATCCAAATGGTAAGCCTATGCCCCCATATGCTTCCCCAGATAATGCTACAGCGGTTAATAGTTGTACTCTTGTAATATGGTCAGCGGGGGACTTTACTCTAAATCCATTCATTCAATCTGATTGCGAAGTTCTTGTATATACTGCTTCTAATGGAGATTGGTCTGATATGGGAGAGATGATTGGAAGAAGTAATGCGCTTGCAAGTCTCACGTTTGGAAGTATTTATGACATAAATAAATTAGCTTGGAGAATATATACTATTGACCTTTCACATGTTCTTACGAATGTTGGCGATGTAAATAACGCGAGAATAAAATTCGTAGAATTAGGTCTTCTTTCTACTTACATTCGTTACTGTTATCTCCAAGTTGGATATGCAAGTGGCGGAACTATTTACCCAAATCCTACTAAAACTTCTGGTCATAATCCAGATTGGGTTAATATACAATTTAATGAAATCCCATGTATGGGGGTTTATCTTGAAAGCAGAGAGCATATTAATTCATTTCCAGCCGCTTATCATATTACAACTTCGGGTGGACTAGAACTTTTTAATGGCTATACTCTCTATGAGGCATCAACACCAAACCCACCTTATCTTGCTTTAGATGCTGGACAAGACCAACTTACGTTTTATTCTTATCAAAGCGATAATTCAAGTAAAATTGCATATTTCTACAGACAAGGAATAAACGCAACTGAAACTGGTCCTATAAACGGAACTATTAATGAAAGTTTTGCCTTTAATATAGGAACTTCTCAACCTTGTTCTACATCAACATCTCCACATAATGCGCCAGCATTTATACCGTGGTGTTTGGCTAATCAAATAGCAAACTTTTACACAATAGAGCAAGAAGCTGGTGCTTTCACTACTTTCGATATTATTAACATAGGCGGGGTATTATACCCAGAAGTTAGATATAAAGGCAGTAGTTATGGTACAGAAACATATTTCGCTGGAACGTTTGTTAATGGAATAAGTAATCTTTCTATAGGTACTACATATTGGGTTCAGGTTATAAGAAGTGGTACAACCCTTACATATTATATCTATAATGCTGGAACTATGAAACAAAGTGAATTAATTTGGAGTTGTCCAATTACTAATGCTGGGGATACATTTACATATCGTTATATGGCAATATCTTATGCTTTTGAGGGATTAGCAGAAATTTATTCCAATAATATGGACGCTTTTACAAGTGGCGGACAACAATTTATTAACGGCGGCTTTGAAACTGGCGATAGTACGGGATGGCTTCTTTCTAATGCCGAAATTTATAATGATGGCACTAATGCACATAGCGGAATATGGGACTTATATATGCCATGCACAGAATCTAGTTTTAATGTTCCTGAAGAATGTACAGCTACACAATCAGCAAACTTTAATCCGTCTGTAGTGTATAATAATTGTACAAGTTTAGGGTTCTGGCATAGAGGTCAAGTTCAAGGTAAACGATTCCAGTATTATTTAGTCTATAGCGACAATACATTATCTCCCATTGTTATAGTTTCTACTCAAACTGGTTGGATTTTTGAGGATGCTAAAGCAAATGCTTGGACAAACAATACGAAACAAGTTGTAAATATCTTCATCGACACAGCATCTTTTGATGGTTATGGAGTATGGATTGATGATTTTACTGCTCAATCAAGTACAGCCAATACTTGGAGCACTTTTGGTGGAAACGCTCAAGACTCAACAAACACTACACAACAAATACAAGGAACTGGATGCCAACAAATACAATGTACTGCTAACGGTCAAAAATGGTATTTTGAGGAAGATATTAATCCCACATCTTTTGTTCAAGTAGATGCTTGGGTTCGTGCTCCGCCACCGCATAATCAGAGCAAAAATGGCAATGTAATGGCGGCTACTTGGAATCAGGCTGGTAGTAACCATTGGCTTACGGCTGGTACGGCACCATATGTTAGAACAAGTAGTGATGAAGATGATAACCATATTTATGTTTTAGGTACTGTAGTTCCTACATGGGCTTCTGCTGACTATTGCACATTTGATAACTTAGCTAATGCTTTCAGTACGAATGGTACTGCATGTGTACCTACAAGTCCTTGTCACTTTAACGTATCAGCAAGAATCCAAAATAACATAGGCGGAAACGGTGCTATACAAAATATACGGGTTCAAGCATTCTTATGGGTAGCGCACTCAGGTAGTTGGGTACAAGTTGCTGATTCTGGAAATCAATTTTCAAGCACATCTTGGGCAAACTTGTTTGCACCAACTGACATATCTTCATATTTGACATCTTACGATGATTGGATGAGCGCACAAGTAAAGTTTTCTATTGTTGGAAGCATTGAAACATCAGGTAATCCAGCATATGCTCAATTCCAAATCGGGCAAGTTTTACTTAACTTCAATGGAACTTTATCTTATGGTTGGATTAATCTATTGAAACTTTATAATAGTTCATCTGTCGCTCGTCCAAATCCAAATATGACATCTTGCGCCGCCGTTGTTGGAGTTGAAACCAGTTTATATGCAAATTCCAATCAACAATACATGAGATTTTTCCTTATGGAAAATGGTAATCTTGTTCTAAATGGAGAATGGGGTACAAGTTGGACTGATTTCCCTATTATTAATGGTACATGGATTCAAATTAGGTTAATAGCTTCTCTTTCTGCTGGTTCTGGATATGTACAACTGTACAATATTACCAGCGGCACACCAGTTTTACTCGCTCAATTTACTTCCCTCAATAATGCTGGAACTATAGATACAGTTGATTTTGAAGCTGAGTATGACCCGAATTTACAAGTATATGGAAGTGGTTCTACTTACGCTACTTTTCTCGATGCAATGGATATAAATACTCAATCAGAAACATACACTTTAGGAGTTATATCTGCTGGACTTGGACCAGAAATAACTTTAGTTAATACATATCAACCTATAACTTTGGCTTCAAATGCATCTAAAGGCTCATCAACAATAGTTCTTTCGAGTGCTCCAAATGCCTTCTTCCAACCAAGTATGAATATAGGAATCATGGATACTTTCGACCCGAATGGCAATCCAACAAATTGTGAAATCAATGTTATAGAATCGGTAAATGGAAACACAATTACTCTACAAAATCCGCTTGTTCATTCTTACACTACTGCTAACCAAGCTATGTGTCACCTTCAAAATATTTATCCAGATATTTTACATAGCTGGCACCCACGAAATATGACAAATGTAAAAATCTATGCTGACCCAGCGGCGGGATTGGGAACATCAATCAGCGAATCTAAAAGCGATAATTATAATCATGGATGGGAAATTACTCAAACCTACATCTATAGAACGGACCCCGTAAAGTATTGGGTAAGATGGGATGAAGCATTACTACCAAATAACGTAACAGACCCTTCAGCAGTACAAAAAACAAAGGAATATAAAATAGAATTCACAGAAACAGGTACGGCAGAGGAATATACCGCTACTTATGCTCAGGTAAATGCGGGAGAAACAATACTAACAACTTCGCAAGGTAACGTAAAATTCTATAATAATTTTAGTTTAATTCTAGATACTTCAACTTTGCAAGATACAAATACAACCGATTTAGTTAAAGTTATCTTTGCAAACGGAAGTTTAACTCAGGAATGGTTTGAAATAGACCTTAATTCTTATACTGGAACTTGGATTGTATATTTCTGGGGTATTAGCAGTAATGGTATTGTTGGGGTATATAGTAATCTTTCAGGCACTTATTCTCAAACTATTACTGTCTCCTTTATTCAAGGAACATATGGATTGTTAATTATTGAGGGAGATAATTCGATTACTCCAATATCTACTGGAAATATAATTCCGTTTAATGGTAGTGGGATTCCTACTTCTCCTTATCCTACAGAAACTACATTTACTAATCCAATCGACCATATGTATGTTTCTTCTGCATACGCTAGTTTCATAGAAGGAAACTTTAACATTGATTATAGTCAAACATATAGTCCAACTGTTAATACAGATTTAGGATTGCAAGTTTATGCTAATTCTTTTGCTCCACAAAATTTTATAGGAATACTTATTGATGATGGACAGAACAATTATGTTGACATAGGTACATATGAAAGTCCTTTTTACGTTTATGAATGGCGTGTCGATGCAACTAACGGGGTTTATGCTCCTAAACAAAATGATGTAATTCTTTTATATACTCCTGACGGCGGAGATGGAGTTGGTAACGGGATTTGTTACGCATACATTGGACCTGTTTATAGCGGGGGTCCATATATCTATTTAGCTGATGCTGATATTGACTTAAATCTCATATCATACAGCGAGCAAACGGGAAATCCTTCGGGATATACGCAAGGTGACCTTTTCATGATTGGTCCAACCAACATTCCAAAAAACAGATTAATGGACATTCTTTTCGATATAGGTACGATGGTAAATGACGATTATTTGCCATTTGAATGGTGGATAGAATCTCCATCAGTTCATGACCCTCTTAATTGTATCGGAGACTTCCATATGGGTCCAAGAGTAGGAAGCGACAAGTCCACTTCTGTCTCGTTTGTAACAGGAACAAATATGCAATCAGTTAAATACCAGCGAACTTCACGAGATACTTATCAAAGAGTTCAAGTAATAGGAAGTGGCGAAGGAAAGAATCAAGAAGATTCTAGCTCAATATGGTCAAATGATTCAGAAGCTATGGATGAAATTCAGGGATTCTTCGAAGATATTTTCACCCAGAAACAAGTTGCTGGTGGCAGAATCGCTGATAGATATGCTAAAGTTAGATTGAAGATTGATGCAAGCCCGAAAAGAAAGAATGCAATAACATGTAAAATAGGAAGAGACACATATGAACATGGTTTTAACTCTTCAAACCCCAATATTTACGATGTTGGAGATGACGTTGTACTTAATGATGTTCTGTCTGGGTTAGTACCTAATGCAATTCCAAACAACCTAACAAGCGCATATAGAATTTGGAATACCGAAGCAAAAGTTGATGAAAATGGTGAAAACATAACATTAACTTGTCAGGCACCTTATCTCGACATCAGCAATGTTTGGAAAGATGTTTATAAGCAATTGAAGACATTGGGAATAATGGGTGTTATCGCAACTGATTGGGCGGCTGAAGGAGCACAATCGAATAAAGTTAATCCAGACAAATTATCAACTCTCTTTAGTAAAACGGCGAAAAACGAGGAAGTAACTACAGGTCAAGGTTCAAGTGACCCACAATGGTTCCCACAAACAAACGGTCCAAGTGGTTATTCACCAAGTAATGACGCTGGATGGAAAGCCGATACTTCTAATTGCGCTATCTGGGGTGGAGATAAAACTAACATAGGAATAGTATGGCAAGAAGCAAGATATAGTAACAAATGTTTCGATGCTGGTGGAAACAATTTACAGGGACAAGCAACTGATATTCCATTAACACAAGAGCCAAAGTTTACTACAACCTTTGAAGTTTATGAACCAGCTAATCCGCCATATAGCAAGTCAGGCAGTAGTGGTACTATATGGAATATAGGAGATTATATTGATGTTGGAATGATGTCTAATCCATCTTCAGGAGTAAATACAGCTAACGGCGAAAGTGCTTATCTTGGATACGGAACAGGGTTCTTCTTTAGAATAGTTTGTGTAGCAAAAGGAGAATTCTATGTATATGCTTGTTTTTCTGCTCAAGCGTCAGATTACTATACTGGTGCTCCTTATGGTGAAGGGGGATACAATGAGGCGTTATATGTTCCAGTATCGACTATGATTACTAACGGTAAAGCTAAATTTATGTGCGGTATTTTATCTAACACTCATTACAAAGCTACAATACAAGTAGAATTTAACGGTGTCCAATATGGAAATGCACTCCCAGAAGTTCTTTTCACTATAGCAAACACAGACATAAATAACCCACCAGTTTATAGCGCGGTTTACACATCATTCAATACACCTAATCAACAAGGCACTTCACAATATTTGAGCAGTATAACAGTTCGACCTATATACATCTTAGCGTCTGGCTCACATCCAACCCCAGATAATCCGCCATATTACAGATGTGTAGCTCACTTCTTCAATATAAAGTGCCAGCGAAACGTACTTAGCGATGGAAATACTTAGGGGAATATGAAATGACAACAACTATTGGACCCTCAACAGTTACTACGAGTGCAACTAGTCAATCAACTTCTCTTCCTCATCAACGTAAATGCTTTTATGCTAATGGTTTATATTGGGTATTCTTTAGTAACGGAACTAACATACTTTATTATACAAGTCCTGATGGTACAACGTGGACACTTGGAGCAACTGCTTCTGGGGTAATAAGAGCTTCTACCAATGGAAACTATTTCTCCATATGGTTCGATGGCACATACTTTTATTATGTGTGGTCTGTTCACGTTGCCCTTTATTATAGAAGTGGTACTCCTAATAGTAACGGTACAATAACATGGAATGCTGGTGAACAGACAGTTTCAACGACAAATAATTATTGTGGCTATCCGAGTATTTGTGTTGATTCTAACGGGTACGTTTTGATAAGTTATGAAGATTCCGCTAATAGTGGTACAAGTTTTACGCCTTATGTAATTAAAAGTGGTAATCTTGGTAGTACTGGAACATGGGGTAGTCCACCATCAGGATTTCCATATCAATTATCTTCATCAGCACAAGCTAGTTATTACGTTGCTGTTATACCTTTAACATCAGGAAAAATGGCTTGTATTTGGTCTTATGGCTCAAATTTAATCTCTTTGGAAAGCTATACAGGTTCGGGTTGGAACGCAACAGTTACTTCTTCTACGGATGTGAATTCAAATAACCGTGTTAGTTCTATTGCTGTTGGAGATAACGTAAGCATAGCTTGGATTAATACTTCTAACAATTTACAATATATTAAATATACATACTCTGGTAATTCTTTTGGTGCAGAATATACTATTCAAAGTAGTGCTGTTGCTGGTTATGACCCTACGATAACAGCAGCCGCAAACGGTAATTTATTTGTCTTTTGGGGCGATGCTCCGACAGCAAACTATCTTTACTATAGGGAATATAGCTCAAGTGCATGGGGTTCAGTAACAGCATGGATAACAAGTGAAACAGCTTTGACAAGCAATAATGGCTTTTCTTCTTGTTATTATCCTTATAATGGCACAATTATGCTCTTATATGGTAATCAAAGTTCAAACCCTTACAATGTTAGGTTTGTTGGTTTAACAACATCAATAACACATTATCCAACAGATACAATAAGTGTTGTATTAAAGAAACTTAAAACTAAAACTGATGTTATGAGTGCTCAATTAAAGAAGTTGGATATAACTGAGACTGATTCAATTAACACCTTATTTAAGAAGCTCGGAGTTACCAAGATAGACACTATTGGTGTTCTATTCAAGAAGCTCGGAATAACAAAAACAGATTCGCTTAGTGTTTTGTTCAAGGAACTTGCCATAAAGAAAACCGACTCAACCAGCGTTTTGCTTAAAAAACTTAATATAAGCGACACCGACTCGATTAGCGTTTTATTTAAGAAGCTCGGAGTTACCAAGATAGACACTATTGGTGTTCTATTCAAGAAGCTCGGAATAACAAAAACAGATTCGCTTAGTGTTTTGTTCAAGGAACTTGGCGTAACGCAAACTTACGGTATGGACGTGCGGTTGTGGAATATACCTAAACTTGGAGCACTTTATAGTATGGATGTTCGTCTTTGGCAAGTGCACCAATGGTCATTTTATGGAATTAGCAATTTATATAAGAGACTTGCCATAAAACCAACTTATAGTTTAAGTACAAAACTAATCTTTAGTGGACTAACAAAATCTCCCTCATTAAGCGTAAGGTTTACAGGAAGAGGTTCATCATTTGATTTTATAAACACAGATTTCAAGAAGAAGAACATATCAAAAACCGAAGGTATGGATTGTGTTTTAGTACGTCAAGCTCCGCCACCAGCTTATGCAACAGCAACATTGCACATTAATAATCCAAGTGGAGATTTATGGGTTTCTCCATTAACTTGGAAGGAAGCTCAAAAATGCGACCCAGCTATTAGACCAACTCCATTGGCTGAATCAGAATATTTGGATGCTGGTTCATATGTTCTTCAACCTAAACGAATCAATGCTACATTTAGATTATCGGATGCAGAAAAAGATGTTTTCGAGTCGATTTATGGTTACGCTTCGACTGCTGGTTCTAACTATTACACTAATTTCTATTTGCAATATAACTATGTAGATTCACATCACACACAAGCAGAAACAGGTCATCCAAGCCAATCTCAACCGCCTAAATATCAATGGTACCTTAGCGGATGGATTACGGAAAAAGAATATACATATGAATACATCGAGCAAGATGGTAGATACGTTAGATGGTGGACGGTAACAGCCACAATTGATGTAAACTCTTATGCTGGTTCTTCTGCCAATGAACCAAACTATTCTTCTAATCCGTTTGCCAATAATGCCATAACATTAGACAATCATAAATTAGTTCACATATTAAATTTTGATAGAGACGATACTCATCCACCTATGATTCCAAAGTGGGTTAATCAACCAGCCGAAGTTGATAGCTATCTTTGGAACGAGTGCGTTTTGGACATTGAGTATGACGGCAGAATGAGCAATGACGAGAAACATCTTATGGAAATAACTTTGCAAAATCACGTTAAAGTGAATTTGGAAGATTATATTCATAACATTGTAGGAAATGTTTGGGTCTCAGAATTTGATGCGGAATTCGACCCAATGAATTGGATAAAGCCGTGGAAATACACTCTCTATATTCAAGCTAATAACAGCGAAGTATCTTATACAGACTTTGCAGTTTTAAGTCTCGTTGATAGTTGGGGTGTTGATGCTGGTGGTAGTCACGGCGGAGAATTTGACCATATGGGAATTCTCTATATGGATGAAAAACCGACTTCTATACCTCTTCCTTCGGAAAATAGTGGTTGTTTGCCAAATCCTGTTGTTGTGAATTATGGAGTTCACGTATTTTATTTCTTCCTTCCAACAAATAGTCAAGGATTTTACGCTTGGAATATAAGCGGTGATGCATGTCTAGTACAAGAAGAAGATACTTATGATGTACATACTTTTGACCGAGAAAGCAGAGCGGCTATACTTATCTGGGGTCCAGCTTCTATCATTCCAGAATATATTGAACCAGTTGACCCAGCAATTTACTTTACATCTCTTAATCAAACAACTGGTAGCATTGATTTAGGCGGAATGTGGCTCGGTACAGAATATCCGTGGTCACTTTTTGTTACTTTACCTTATAATGGGCATTATAGCCAAATAGAGGGAAAGACTCTTCAATTTGTGTATCCCAATACATGCGAAGACACATTTGTTACATGGTGGACAGATAACCCATCACAAATTACCTTCTCAGACCCAACCAATCCTTTTACTATGGTTACAGCTTTGGGAAGTGGAACAATAAAAGCAATCTTTAAAGGACCAGATTCGTAATGGACTTAACAATTGTTATTCCTGTTTTTGAAAAACTAGAAATCGTAGAAAAGTTTGCAGAAGGAAACAAAGAAATTCTCTCGAAGTATTTAACGATAGTTATCAACAAAGGGGGCGGAGAATCACTTAAAGTTTCATCCCTTTTTCAGCAAAATACTACATTTTGGTTTGCTAGACGATTTGGCTTAGAATTTGTTTCTACAAAATATGTTCTTTGTCTCGATGTCGATACTATATTGCCGCCACAATATATAGAACAAGCTATAGAAATTCTCGAAAAATCCCAGAATGTGGGGGCTGTAGCTCTTTATTACTCAAATACTAAACAAGACCATGCGGCGTTCGGAACAAGTATATGGCGGACTCATGAACTAAGAGACCTTTATGATTGGAGAATAGGATTCCCGCCCGTTGACATGAATATGTGCGAATGTAAATACATGTGGAAAAAACTTGAGAAAACTGGTAAAAAAGTCGAAGTTTTGCCAATACAAGCTCTGCATTTAAAGAGTAATAGTTAGTGTTTTTGTCTCTTTCTCGTAATCTGCTTCAAGAGCTAACGGACGTTTCTCAATAATGCTTTTCTTCAGGTCCCGTATGAATACGTCTGTTCGGTCAGTCTTAATGTTTTTGCCCTTAACGGAATACCATTTTTCATTATCAGTTGACCACTCAAACCGCGAGTTAGCAATTGCATCCATAGTAATTGGGATGCTCGGCTCTTCATGAGATTCTTTTTTGGTGCTGATTATTACTTCTTTCATTATGATACCTATGCATTTTTTACAAATAGGTTTCATGTCTTCTAAAAGAAACTCAGGTTTGCCGCCGCAATCGGTACATTTTTGTGGTCCAACCCACTCGTCTGGCGGGAGCGGAAACAGTTTCATTCTGAATCGTTTCTGAGGTCTGAATATAACGTTCGCTACGGTGCCTAAATCGGTATCTGCTATTCTAAGACTGACATTCATATTTTTACACTACCCATAACAATTGATAGCGTAGTATTTAAAGGTTACGATTTTAGAAGTCGTTTTTAGGATGACCTCAGTTCGTTTTTTTGATGGACTTTTTTCCATGCTTTTTTTGAACTGACGTGTGCGTTCAGGGTCGTTTTAGCGATATTTTAATCAACTGATTAATTAGTTCGTAAGGTTTAAATAGGACGAAGACTAATAGCTCTTTATGCAAAAAGTAAGAGAAAACATATCTATTATCTTTAACTTAAAAGATGAAACTGTAATAGCATTAGTGGATAACTTTGAAGCATCCAGACTTGAATTCACATTCGATGCTACTCAAATAATGATTTCGGCTGTTGGCACAGAAGAACCATATAGACGATGTGGATATGCGCGACTATTATTTGAGGCTTTAAAAATAGTTGCAGAACAAGAAAAAATGCCTATCGTTGTTTGGTCGGTAACAGAAGCTATTCCATTTTATGAAGCAGTAGGCTTTTCTCACTTAAATTCTTCAGACGTTAGAAAATGTGTAAAGGTTGGAAACGCTAACGAAGAGAAAATTACTGAGGGCGACTTTGTTTGGTTACCACAGAGTTTAGGTAAACGAAAATCTATAATTTTTCTATAACCATAAGACTTAAATACTTGAAATGCGTTATATACCTATAAGGTATTAAAACTATGACGACAGAAAAGGGGAAATTATCTCAAAAAAATTGGTATGAAAAACATCCAGAATATGCTAAAAATTATTATCAAGCTCATAAAAAAGAAATGAATGCCAAAAATAAGGATTGGAAAAAGAAAAACCCAGAAAAAAATAAAATAATACAAAGAAACCACTCAAAAAAATATCGTCAAAAACTTATTATTCAAGTTTTATCTCATTATGGTGGTAATCCGCCTAAATGCGCTTGTTGCGGCGAAAGAGAACTTGATTTCCTTACTATTGACCACATTAACGGTGGCGGAAATCAACACCGAAAAAAAGTATTAGGGCATTTGATTGGTGGTTGGATTTTTTATATTTGGTTAAGAAAAAACAATTTTCCAGAAGGGTTTAGGGTCCTTTGTTGGAATTGCCAATGGGGATGTAGAAAACATAATGGGGTATGTTCTCATGTTGTACATAGTAAGTGCTAATTATGATTATAACCTAAAATGTGTCATTCTTTCTCTTTATAATAATGATACGGAAAAACTGGAATATTATTTTGATGGAGAATATAAGCCTTACTTCTACACAAAGGAAAGACAGAATTTTGCTGGTATCATCAAACAAGAACAAGTAGAACTTTATGATGCTCTAAATGACCAAAAAGTAATAGTTTGGAAAGTTACGGTTGATGGTCCAAATAGAATTAGCGATTTCAATAAAAAGGAAACCGAAGTTATTGCTTGGGAAAATCATATAAAGCCCGCTATGCAATATGTCTACGATAACAACATCAAGATGGGTATGCCTTACGTTCGAGAAAGTGGAACGCTCATTTTGAACCTTGAAGCGGCGGCTGAAAAACGAGTTGAGAATTTAGTAGAATTAGCCAAGCCAGAACCATATAATAAAGTTATCTGTGAACAATTAGCTCGGCTTCTTGAGTATCCCGCACCAGAATTTAAGCGTGTTTCCATAGACATTGAAGTATGGAATGAAGGGATGAAAGTTCCAAGTCCGCGTAGTGCTAACTTACCAGTAATTTGTGTTTGTTTTGAAACCAATAGAGGCGAAAAATATGCTTTTGTATTAATACAAGAAGGTAAGCAATTTTCTTGTCCTACAGATGCCATTATTACTTGGTTCTCTGATGAGGCAGAACTTTTAAGGGCAGTATTCGCCTTTGGTAGCCAATATCCATTCATCGTTACTTTCAACGGCGATGACTTTGACCTTCCCTATTTAATGAACCGAGCACTTAGATTAGGGGTTTCAATAAGTGAGATTCCGATAACTATAAAACCAAAGGAGAAAATTGCCTACTGGAAAGATGCCATTCATATTGATTTGTACAAGTTTTTCCAGATTAGGTCAATGCAAAATTATGCGTTCCAACAGAAATATAAGAACGTTAATCTTGACGAAGTTTCTAAAGCATTAATCAAAAAGGGAAAAATCAAGGGCGAACATGAATGGGTTGGTGAGATGACCTATGAAGAGCTTATTACTTACTGTTTAGGCGATGCCAACCTTACAATAGAATTGACAACTTACAGCGATAACGTGGTAATGAACCTAATTCTTGTGTTGGCTCGATTAGGCTATATGCCTATTGAAATGGTTAGTAGAAAACCCATTTCTCAATGGATTCGTAGTTTCATTTATTATGAACATGTAAAACGGGGCTATCTTATTCCGCGCTCTGAAGACATTATTGCTATGAAGGGAACAACAACCACTACCGCACTTGTTAAAGGCAAAAAGTATAAAGGCGCAATAGTTGTGAATCCTGTAGCTGGTGTCCATTTCAACGTTAAAGTTGGAGACTTCGCCAGCTTATATCCAAGCATAATGAAGAATTGGAACTTAGGGTATTCAACAGTCAATTGTCCGCATGGTCAATTTATACAAAAAATGAGTAATGATACCAAAAGATTTATATGGGTGATGTTACATTCTATATTACAGAATAAAGAGTTGAATATCCAATGCCAGCAAGAAAACCTAATGAAACTGATGAAGAATATAGAAAACGAAACCGAGAATACCAGAGAGACTACAGAAGTAAAAACAAATCCACCATCAATAAACGGCAACGAGAAAATTATCACAAATCTATGGAAACTTCTTCATTCAAACTTCAACGAAAGAAAGACAGCCTTAAATATAGAAACAAACTTAAAACCGACCCAATTCGTAGAGAATCAAGAAAAAAATATTCAAGAGAATGGCAAAATAGAAAACGAAAAGAACTTCGCCAACGATTTATTAAATCTAAAGGTGCACAATGCGAACGATGTGGAAATCCTGATGAACGAACTTTTGAAATACACCACATTAGTGGCAGAAGAGACTTCGAAGGAAGAAATCTTTATATCACTCTTAGAAGAGTGGATTGGAAAGAATTACAGTTACTTTGTGCCAATTGTCATAGAATTGCTCACTATGTATGAGTGTTATTCTAACAAGGTCGCTGGGATGCAACATTGGATATGCAAGAAAAACAGGGCTATCGAAGGTCAATTGATTGGAACACTAAAGGATTTAAGAGTCAAATGGTATAAGCAACAAGCAAAAGACAAGACTAATCCTTTTAGAACATGGTATTCTGTTTCAGAGCAGAGCATTAAAGTTATCTGTAATGCGTCATACGGGGTCTTCGGAGACGAGACTTTTGTTCTATATTGTCCCCCTGTACCTGAGTATGTGACAGGAATTGGACGATGGATAATCACTCAGACTATAAAACATGGTCAAGAATTAGGCTTGAATGTTATTTACGGTGATACGGACTCCATATTCATTAAGGACCCAGCCCCAGAAATATTGGAAGAATTACTAATTTGGGCTAAGGAAAAGTTCGATATTGACTTTGAACTAGATAAAGAGTATAGATACGCTTGCCTCAGCGGACGTAAAAAAAATTACTTTGGTGTTCTAAAAGATGGTACTGTTGACGTTAAAGGTTTAACTGGTAAGAAGAAGCATACGCCTCATATAATTAGGACTCCGTTTGATGAGACTAAGAAACTATTGGCTCAGGTTCATAATGATGAAGATATAAAGCCAGTAAAAAAAGCCATATTAAAACTAGTGAAGGATACTTATACCAAAATAAAAACACGAAACTTTGAGGATATGGAGAACTTAGCATTTCACGTAACAGCTTCTAAAGATATTGACGAGTATGACGGCGACCCGCAACATATTAAGGCGGCTAAACAGCTTAAAGCGGCTGGTTATGATATAGGTGAAGGGTCAGAGATTTCTTTCGTCAAAACCACAGATAAACTAAAGGTAAAGCCAACAAAATTAGCCAAACCATCTGAGATAGATGTTACCAAATACAATGAATTCTTAAAGAACACCTTCATCCAAATTCTCGAACCTTTGGGTCTAGATTGGGACCGAGATATTATCGGAATATGCATGATGGACCGATTTTTGTATTAAACCCATCAAAATTTGTTAGTTAACACCGATACCTTTAAATACTAGTTTTACCTTTCAAATCATTTGGTGTTGAATCTTGAACGACAGCGAGAATGCGGAATTGATAAAGCTAGTTGCACAAATGGCTGAGATGAAGGTTGACGTTAAGTACATTAAAGAACATGTCGGTGTAATGAATAACGAACTTGGTCAATGTGTTGAAAGACTAAATAGTTTAGAGAAGAAAAAAGCTGAGGCAAACGGTATAAAACAAGGCGAAAAGAAAGTTTGGAAATATCTCACGGCTGGCGTAGGAACATTCGGAGTCATAGTTACTATTCTTTATTATTTAAGTTTGATGGGAATTCATATTCTATAGGCGGGTGCTGTATGAAACGGACCCCAAATGCAAGTATTGTGGGTGTTCGAACGTAAAGAATGTTTATAAGAACATATGGAAATGTGAGAATCCAAAGTGTTGCCATATTTTTATAGCTGATAATTAAGTAGGACAGGTTGGACAACTGCCGTCTTCTTTAACTAGAAGTTGGTATTGTCGGCTGTTGTCTCGATATACGGTTGTACCTTTTATTCCAAAATGCCATGCTTGAATATAGATTGCTTCTATGTCTTCGATTTTTGCATTATTAGGTAGGTTAATGGTTTTAGATACTGCATTATTTGTGTACTTTTGGAATGCCGCTTGCATTTTCAAATGCCACATAGGAGAAATTTCGGCTGATGTTCTCAAAACTTCTTTCATTTCTTTCGGTAGAACAACACAGTTTTTGCATTGGGTATCAACAAGTGATTTCTCAATATCTGGGGTCCAGAGACCTTTAAGTTCAAGCGAACGTTTAACTGATGGATTAACTTCTACAAGATTTTTTCCTAAAGTTTCTTCCACGTTTCGCCGTTGAACTACAGCAAATATTGGCTCTATACCTGACGATGCATTAGCAATTAGGCTTATTGTTCCAGTTGGAGCGATTGTTGTAAGTGTAGCATTTCGTAAATTGAAAATTGGCTCTTTCGGTGGGTTATCATCTTTTTTATAGAAATTGCTAATATTGTCTCCTACAGCTTTCCAAAAATAAATGCTTTTTTCGAAATTAGGAAAGTTTCCTTTTTCCTTGCCTAATGCAATTGAAGTTCGCATAGCGGTTGAGAGCATGGACGACATAATTTTCTCTGCAAGTTCTATGGCTTCATCGCTGTCATATTTTATTCCCATGAACATTAAGAGGTCAGCCCATCCCATAACGCCGAGACCGATTTTACGATTAGCTAATGTAGCCTCACGGATTGCTGGAAGAGGATATTTATTGGCATCTACAACATCATCTAAAAACCTAACAGCAATTGCAACTGTCTTCTCGAACTTCTCAAAATCAAATCCAACACGTCCATTTTTATGGATAAACTTGCTAAGATTCATAGAACCAAGATTACAAGATTCATAGGGTAAAAGTGGAGTTTCGCCGCATGGATTAGTAGCTTCTATTTCACCAATTTCTGGTGTTGGGTTATCTCTATTGATTGTATCTAAGAAAATAACTGCTGGCTCGCCGTTTTTCCAACTCATTAGACAGAGAAGATTCCATATTGCTCTTGCCTTTATGGACTTTACTGCCTTTTTAGTTCTGGGATTAACAAACTCGAAATCACCGTCTTTCTCAACCGCTCGCATAAATTTGTCAGTTATTCCAACCGATAAATTGAAATTGCGTAAAACCCCTTCGGTTTCCTTTGCCATGATAAAGTCCATTATGTCTGGATGGTCCACACGCATAATTCCCATCATAGCTCCACGTCTCTTTCCGCCTTGTTTTATAGTTTCCGTTGCGGCATTAAAGACGTTCATGAATGAGAGAGGACCTGACGCTATGCCACCAGTAGATTTTACAACATCTTCTTTAGGTCTTAACCGTGAGAATGAATAACCTGTACCACCTCCACTTTGATGAATTTTGGCACTATAATGAATTGCATTAAAAATAGCATCAATATCGTCATCAATGGGCAAAACAAAACACGCCGAAAGTTGTCCTAAATTCGTTCCCGCATTCATAAGTGTCGGGGAATTTGGAAGGAATTCCATTTTAAGCATGATATTGAGGAAATCTTTTTCCATTTGTTTTACAAATACTTTGTCTTTGCCGTAAGTGTATTCAACTTCGGCAATTGCTTTTGCAACTCGCTTGAACATTTGATTTGGGGTTTCGATGATTTCCCTGTTTTCGTCACGTTGCAAATATCTTTGCTTTAGGATGAATCTCGCGTTTTCGGAAAGATTCAGGGGCTTATCAGATTTTTTAGGCATGATAACCACGTCTGTAACTTAGATATAAACACAACAACCTATTTAAGTCTTACGGAATCATTTCTCAATTTTTGTATTAGAGTCATTATGTGGGCATACTCCATACATTCGTTTGCCAAAATTACAATTAGCACATAACACTTGGTACCCTTCTGGAAAATTATTTTCTATAATCCATTTATAGATTGCTGTACTACTACCAAGTTTTCTTCGTTGCTCGTTCCCACCGCCGTTGATATGGTCAAGAGTTAAGAACTTTACATTAGTCTCATTGCATTTTGGGCATTGACAATAAGGTTGACCGTTACAATAATGAATAAAAACTTTTAGCTTTAAGTTGGTTCTATATTTTTTTTGGTTCTCGATATATTTGTAATAGTTTTCTCTTCTTCTCTTATTGATTTTGTCTTTGTTCTTGTCTCTATATTTCTTAGCTCTATCTTTAACTTTGTTTGGATTGTTCTTAGCCCATTTTCTATATCCAGCTCTATATTTCTCTTTATGAGTCTGGTAATAAAGTTGGTGTTGTTTTCTCAATTCTTCTTTATTGTTTTGATAATATTTGTCGCAATATGCTTTCTTATCGGATTTGTTTTTGAACATGAATCATTCCTCATAATTTATAATAAGTGTTGTGCTATATAAGTCTTATGGTTTCGTATAACAATAAATTATTGGTTCAGTTGATTATTAATCCATTCATCTTCTAATTTTATCCAATCTTTTGCGAACTCATGATAAACTACGTTATCTTTTTTATAATAACAGTCTTCTATTCCAGAATTTATTAGAAACCTACGACATAAATAGCATGGTCTGTCTCCATTATCGTTTGTTTCTGAAAGATATAGAGTAGAACCTAAAATTGAAACACCTGTTCTTGCCCCATTTATTATGGTGTTTTGCTCCGCATGAATGCTTGGACAATGCTCGTAACTTTTATTTCGTTTTTCGTTATATAAGTCTTTTAAGCATTTACAATCTATTCCACAATTTATTGCACCACGAACAGTTCCAGCGTAACCAGTTGAAATAATTGCATCATCTTTGACAAGTATTGCCCCGAACCTACGCCTACTAATGCAAGGACTTCTTAGAGCTATATCTTTTGCTATTTGAAGATACCATTCTATTTTATTTGGTCTTTCCATATACATATCACACTACATACCAAGTGTATTACGCATATATAAAGGTTACGGTATGGTGTGTCGGTGTGTGTCGGGGGGGCGCGGGGGCGGGGGCTTATGTCTATGGTCTTTATTACTACTTCTATTGGTTCTCCCCTGTGTTACCCCTCTCCTTAATTATTATTTATTGATTTTAATAGTCTCTAGTCTAAAATTAAGTATTCGGGTGGGTTTGATTTTAGAGGCACGGGGATTCCGTAAAATTCGTTTTGGAATTTCCGTCAATAGTTGCTTTAACTCGTTTCGGGCACGATGCTCTTTCAGCGTACAATCGTTTGCCTTACTTCTTATCTACAACTTTTGTCTAATTGCCACCGAATAGTTTGTATGGTAATAGAGTAACAACTACTTGCTTATAAATGTTATGGACCATTAATCACCTGATTAAATAACACTAACTTCATCCTCTTCATGAACGTTTTTTCATATGAACCGTAATCTTTATAAGGGACGGTGTTAAAGATATTATTAACCAATTGGTAGCCAAATGGGTATGGCGGTTGCGGTAACTAAGACCACAACAAAGTTATCCATAATTAAAAGTGATAATATATGGATAAAGAAAAAATTTGTAAATCTATTGGATTAGATATTTATGTTGAAAATCGATGCCCTAAATGTGGAGCATATAGTAAAAAATTAAAAGATAAATTTCTTGAGCAAATCGCTTGTTCGGCGGGCGAATGGTATGGAAAGTTCAAATGTACCAAATGTAAAGTAGTTTTCTATGTTGAATGCCAGAACTACCACGAAACCATAAAGTATAAACCACCAAACGTTATTGAAATACCAATATCCGAACTTGAACCAGTAAGCGACCTATTCAAATGAGCATGTTGGTTCCTACGCAAGGTTTATATAGGACGATTGTACAATATATTATCAAATAAGGTTGATAAAATATGGTATTTAAAAAAGGAGATTTCGTAACCTTCGACTATATGGCGAAGATAAAAGAAGAAGATAAAGTATTTGATACTTCAATTGAACAAGTTGCTGAAACAGCAAAAATCAAGAGAAATGGGGCAAACTATGTTCCTATACTCAACATTATAGGTGAGGGATGGTTCTTGAAGCCTATTGATGATGCATTCTTGAATATGAAACTTAATGAGACATCTCTAATTGAGGTTGCGCCCAAAGATGCATTTGGAGAACGGGACCCTGAGAAAGTTAAGGTAGTTCCATTATCTGCTTTAACAAAGCAAGGAATAAGACCTGTCGTTGAAATGCGTATTTCGTATGGCGGAAGAACAGCTATAGTTCGTTCTGTAGCTTCTGGTCGAGTTACATTAGATTCAAATCAGTTTCTTGCTGGAAAAACTCTGGTCTATGAAGTAACTATAAAATCAGTTATAAAAAAAGATTCCGACAAAATAAAATCATTGATTCATCGAAGATTTCCAACACTTGATATAAATAAGTTCAGAATGGCTCAAAGTAAAGAAACTGTTCTTATTGACGTGCCCTCTGAAGCGGTGAACATGGATGGAATTCAACAAGCGAAACGAGGAATTTTCACAGATGTCACAAAATATTTCCCTAAGATAACTGTTGTTAATTTCTTAGAATCATACAAAGTTCCACAAAAAGTAGCACCGCCAGTAACATCGCCCCCAGCAACACCATCAAAATCTGGTGTTGATGTTGTTCTGAAACCTGAAAACCAGAAAAAACTCAACACAAAAATAGTATAATAAAAACGTAACATTTAAATAGTGCGCGCTCATAAGTATAAATAGTGATTTAAATATGTCAGGTTTAGAAAAAAAGAAGATAAATAATAAAAAATGGTCTCCGATTATTAAACTTTGGGACGGTACAACAGTACATGCTTCATTTGACACTTTGTTAATGCAAGATATAGTATTGAAACTTAGGCTTATGGGGTTCGAAGCCGAACATAAAGCATGGTGGAGTCTTGAAAATTTACATAATGGCAAAACCGCATTTGTAACCCATACCAGACGATTAGGTGCACTTAATCCATATGCTATTAGCCAAAGGGATGCTGAGAAGTTTATGATTGATATGTATAGCGGTAAACTTCCACATAACATCGCAATGATGGTTACGGCTCACGGTCACACGGCAAGAGGTTCTATCGATGATGACCCATTTAGAATCGTAAATGTTCCATGCTGGACTACATTCCAAGAGTATCCGAAAGCTAATGCAAACTTTCCACATTGGCAGACTGACATTGGCGCATATTTCATCATAGTAACAAAGGAAGGACGAATTCGAGTTCAGAAGTGGCTTTATAAACCGTTTGTCTATAATCACAATGAGAACATAATCTATGAAGCTGATGATATTGATTCTAAGAAATATGTTGAAGAAGGCGATGGTCATGTTGACATTGAAAATTATTTCAAAGTGATGTGTAAAGACGCGAAGTTTCTAGTGGCAGTTATAGCAGATTTTCATGTGGGTGAAGTATCATCAATTTCCCCAGAAAAATACGTATATAATGGACAGACTTGGGAAGTTCACCAATCAATAGCAAATAAACGGCTTTTTCAATATTGGAGAAACTTTGCTCAAGTTTTGAAAATATTAAAACCACATGAAATCTGGGTAGTCGGTGATGTTTGTGCTGGAACCAATGTCTTTGAGAAAACGCGAAGAATGAATACCACAAATCTTGAGGAACAAAAAGCGCAAGTAATTGAATTGTTTCGTGAGTTGCTTTAATGAGAGAATCTGAACAATTTGAACAATGGTTTAAAGGCTTTTTTATGTGTAGCCGAGAACCATCATCTCTTCTCATTATTTCCGATAATAAAACAATAGAAGGTAGATTTGTTCGTATTCTTGAAGTTTGTAAAATGATTCTTGATAATCCACAAAAAGATATTAAAACTCTTCGAAAAGAAGTAGCCCTAAAATTTTTTATCACAATGAGAGGTTCACTCGATTATTTAAACTATGCTCAATTAATCATTTCTAAATGGGAAGAGTTTAAGATTCAAACCGAGAAATAGGGCGTTCATTCTCATATCGTTTTATCGCATTATGATTAGCGCATAATAACTGATAATCTTTAGACCCAGCTTTAATTTGAGTTAGAACAAATTTTAAATGTATAAAGTAATTACTGAATTTTCTCAGTTCTTTGCGTCCGCCGCCGTTAACATGGTCAATCTGTAACGCTCTGGGGTCGGAATAACCACAAATTGAGCATTTATTTCCAAGTAGATTTAATATTTCAATTCTTGTTTCTCTAATTCGTTTATATGCTGATTTTGCATTATTTATTTTGGTTTGTTCTTTGTTTTGCTCTCTCCACTTTTTAATTCTTTTAAGATTTTCGCTTTTATGTTTTTTTCTCCAATCTTTTCCAAGTTGTTTAAGATGTTCCTTATTTTTTATATAATAATTTTTCATATATTGTTTTCGTTTTTCCAAATCTTTATAGTGAACCATTCTAATCACTTATGTAATCCATAGTAAGGAACGATTATATAAATCTTTCTATTTAATTTTACATATAATGTTAAACTCTAAGGATAAATTTATATAGGTCTTTCTCATCTTTTTGTTGTTGAGATGATTAGTATGGTTCAATATAAGTTTGGAAAGAAACCAAAGAGGATAGATAAACGGACTTTACAATTTGGAAAATATCTTGTATCTGCAAACTTACCATCAGTAGCACCATCTTTTGATGTTGACTCCGCATTCACTAATATGGTTGACAATAATATGTACGACAATGATACACTTGGATGTTGTGTTATCGCTGGACGAGGACATTGTACTCTTAGACTTGAAGATGAACAACAAGGTATTCTTATCGACATAACCGATTCTGACATTGTAACCGAATATTACAAAGAAGAAGGCTGTTACCCACAAGGTTGCGACAACGGATTAGACATGTTGACATCTCTCAATGCTTGGGAAAAGGGATGGGTTGTCGCTGGGAAAACTTACGCTATTGCCGCTTATACTGAAATTAATATAGCCAATCATAATGAATTGATGTATGCGGTTATGCTTCTTTATGGTGCATATACAGGTTTACAAGTTCCTCAAAGTGCTATGGACCAATTCAATGCTGGGCAAATTTGGGATGTCTCAACAACTAATACTCAAATAGTTGGTGGACATTGCGTTTACATTGTTGCCTATAATGATACAGGTCCTATATGCATTACATGGGGTAAACGGCAACAGATGACTTGGGCATTCTGGGATAAATACTTTGATGAAGCCTATGCAGTAATCGACAACATAGATTCATGGGTTAATCCAGCAACAGACCCGTTAAACATTCCAGCATTACTCGCGGACGTAGCGGCAATAACTGGTCAGCCAGCACCTACTCCTGTTTCTCCACCAAGTCCAATCCCACCGCCAGCACCAGTTCCTAGTCCATGTCCAATAGGAAATAGTGCCGCAAAAATTAGTAATTTTTTTCCGTGGGTCCTTCATAGAAAAGGACGATTCTATTATATGAACCCTAAAAAAGAAGATGAACAACAACCATAAGATTTATATAGTAGATTGTATATAAAATAAAGTAAATATGGTGAAATGTATGGGTTTGAAAGCTAAATTAAAAGCGGCTGTAACTGGTCTAACAAACACTCAGCAAACAATACTGCTTTTCGTTGCGGCAGAATTGCCACCCGTTATAGCATATCTTGAAGCCGTTGGTGCTGGAACACCAGTAAACGGTGCATCATTAGCTATACTTGGCGCGGCACTTTTAGGCGGCGTATTAGCAGTCATTGTTAAAATGCTTGGTAATTCAGTACCAGCAGTCTCAGCACCCGCTAGTTAAAAGAAGTTAAATACTTCCCCCTTTTTCTTTGATTTACTAGAGGTAGTGATGACATGAACATCATATTGAAATATATTCTTTACGGGATAGGTGTAGCTCTTATCGCCGATGGAATTGGTAGCATTATTGTTCAGCCTACTCAGCCGTTCTTTTGGTTCCAATTTGTAAGATGTTTCCGTGCTGGATTAGGATGCGCTTGCATATATATTGCCACACAAATTCAATAACCGCAATGTTTATATACTTCGCTTTACACATTAAGAAGTAAAGGTTGAAATATATGACAGAAAATGAAAATACAGCAGAACAACCCCCAAAACAAAAAATGAGTTTTGTTAGTCAAGAAGATTATCCAAGTGAAAAGGAACAGCAAAAAATGGCACAAGCCCCTAAAAATAATCCTGTTACTTTAGTTAAGGTTGGAGACAAAGAAATACTTTTGCTCAAGCCAGATATTGCATTAACACTTATTTACGGAAAACTTGAAGCCGTATTGACAGAGCTAAAAACGCTTAATGACATTTTTTCAAAGGCGGCACAACCAAAAGCTGAATTTAAACCCGCACCACAACCAACACAAATATCTACACCAGTAAAGGAACCAGCAAAACCTATAGCCGCATCAACTATAACACCAACTACATCACCTACTCAAGCAACTCAAGGACCACCCGCAACAGAAGTACCACCGAGAGTAAAAGAAATTATCGCCGCATTCGAACCATTAGCTGAGTACGTCCTCATAAATACAGATGAATCAGCAATGTTCGTAATAGTCAGACCTAGTAAGTTTTTGGGTTCAGAAATTTTTGCTAAAGTTGCCACAACAGTTCGCGGTCTTGGCGGGCAGTACGTTTCTGCTGGAAAAAACAGTCATTTCGAAATACCGAAAGCTCCATTGAAGAAATAGATTTTCCCCCTTTTCTTTTTTTAATGATTAAAAATGGTGGTGAATGTATGCAAATAAAAGAACTTCAAAACGGTGCGAAACGGGTTACTATTCAAGCAAAGATAGTAGAAAAAAGCGGCGTTAGGGAAACCAAATCACGCTTTAATGATGAGATTTATAGGGTGGCTGATGCTGTAATTGCAGACGAGACAGGTAGTATAAAGCTAATATTGTGGAATGGACAGATTGACCAAGTAAACATCGGTGACAATATCGAAGTTGGTAATGGTTATGTAACCAGTTTCAAAGGCGAAATCCAACTAAACATTGGAAAATTTGGAACACTAAAAGTTAATTAAACATTTTTTCATTCTTTTTTTTAACGTTTTTTGTTAGTGTACAGGATAAGATTTAAATAGCAGATGTCACTTTCTATTTCTGTAAAGTGATTCATCTATGGAAGATTTCGAAGTATTAGTTGAATATGAAGGGTATGAAATCGAAGAGGCAAAGCTAACTTATGCCAAACGACAGAACTTACCCGCTAGTGCGTTTTGCGGACCCGATAGAAGTTATCCAGCCCACGATGCCGCACACGTTAGAAATGCTCTTGCAAGGTTACATTTTGTCAAGAATGCCGCAATTAAGGCAAGGATTATGGGATGCTTACGAAGACGGGCAAAGAAATTCGGCGTAGAAATTAACGAAAGTGAACTTCCTGAAGAGAAGGAAGATAAAGCACTTGAATGGCTTTTCCAAGAATACAATGTTTCTGAAAGCAAAGCCAAAGTTATTGCTCCTAATGATGCCGTGATAGAATGGTATCTGGAAGAAGCTGGAATGAACGCAAAGTTAGTTCACGTTGACCCAAACATGCTTCATTTTAGCGAAAAATTCGATGGTGCAAAACACGATAGGCTATACAAAAGAGCCAAAGATTTCCTCAAGATGAAGAAACGTGGAGAAACAATCCCGCCAATTGTTCTATATGAGAATCCTGACGGCACATATGAAATTCACGATGGTCACGCTAGAACCGTAGCATTTAGACGGATGGGAATGAGAAATGTCCCAGCAGTTGTTATACCGAGAAAAGGAAATCCAGCCGCAAGTAGCGTTCCATCAAAGATGTCTGGCTCAAGTTCCTCAAGTTCATCGAGTAAACCAAGTAGCTCAAGTGAATCGTCTGAGTCTTCTGAATCAAGCAAAAGCTCTAAACTAAGTTCGTCTAGTTCAAGTTCTGAACCATCAAGTTCGAGTAAGCCAAGCTCATCAAGTGAATCAAGTAAACCAAGTTCTAGCTCTTCGAGTAGCAATAGCGAATCATCTGGAATGACGAGATAAAAAATCTAATTTCCCCCTTTAATATTTAACATTTTTTGTTCTTAATAAGAGATAGACTTAAATACTTCCTTTACCTTTCTATTCTTAAAGTGACCATAATGAATGAAAACGAGGAATGGTATTCTATTTTCGAAGGCGAAGCCGTTACAATTGAAGAGGCAAAACTTTCTTATGCAGAACGTAAAGGTCTTTCAGCTAGTGCGTTCTGTGGTCCCGATAGGTCTTTTCCCGCTCACGATGCGGCTCACGTTCGTAATGGGTTAGCGCGGTTGAAGAATTCAAAGTTTTCACCAGCTATCAAAGCTAGAATTATGGGTTGTTTAAAAAGACGAGCAAAGAAATATGGGATTGAAGTTAATGAAACAGAAGAGCTTCCTGTTGAGAAAAGGGATGCCGTAATCGATTGGTATCTAAAAGAAATGGGGATGCAATAGATGAGCGCAAAAGACGGAGAAAATGCAGTAAACGGAAAAAAGGTTGAAATAATCAGCAAATCCGATGTCGGCGAAGCAACGAAGGCAAATCCAACACATGCAACACTTGACGCAATTGACCACGAAATGGACTTAGAGAACCAACGAGATAAACGAAAGTTATCAACCGTTATAGTTCCTAATGTTTCAAACGTAAAGCGTTTAGCTGGAACCGATGACGGTAATAAAAGTTAAACAAATCACGGTGACCTATAATGCCAGTTGATGTAACAGCAAACTATGTTCGGATTAGAATAGCAAGTCCGAGCCAATTCATTCGGATGAGAGTGAAGACTCTCGGTAAAGGAATTAAGGCTATTATAGGTTTCAAGAAAGCTGGTGGTTCTGAAATTCAAAGTGTTTTATTTCCAAGAAAACAATATACTCTTGCTCAAGCTAAAGCGTGGATAAAAAGCCACGGCTATACTGTCAGCGAATCATATCTGGTGACAGATATTAACGTTGGCGTTGACTATCTCGATTTCGAGGAAACTTTAATCACAGAAGAAATAGAAAACGAACTTCTTAAAACAGAAAAAATTGACGTTAACACAATAAAACCAGAAATATGGGAGTGGATGTTAGAATGAGTACAATGATTGAAGAATCAATGAGTTTCGAATTTACTTCACCATTCGTAATTGATATAGAGGAAAGTGCAATAGGTGTCGCTATGATTACAGGTACACTTCTTGCTGAAGGTCTTTCTAACAACGACAATCTTTATACCATTGAAGAAATGGAAGATATAGCTGAGACGGCTAAAGGCGTTCCAATTTTCTATGGAACAACCACAAAAGTTAACGTAAATACAGGGCTATTAACTGCCAATATGCACCGAAACTATGCAGATTGTCAAGTTGGAGAAATTACCGAAACATGGATTGATAAAGTAGCAAGAAAAATCAAGTTCCGAGCACATCTAATAGATAACCCAAACTTTCCAAATCTAATCAATGAAGTTAAGAAAGGATGGGGAGTCAGCATCGGCGGACGAGGATTATGTCAAAAATTCGTTGACGCGGCTGGACGAGTTATCCGAAAAATATTCGGTATGCGCGTAAACCATGTTCAATTGCTTTCGCCTAATACTCCGAGAGGACAAGATGCGGCTCAAGTAGAAACTGGTCCACAAGATGTTGAAGAAAGTTTCTCATGGGTTGTAGAAAGACAACCACAAGTTCCAATTACCATTCATATATCACTTTAAATGGGGGTGAATGTAAGTATGAGTGACGTAGTTAAAGAAATAAACGAAGCAAAAACTGGTGGAAAGAAGGTAGATGTGATGGCTATTGATATGGCTGAAAAAGCCAAGATAATGGCTGGCGAAATGGACATTGTTAATCCAGCAAACGCAAGGAGACTCGCGGGAGATGACAGCAAAGACGTAATGATTGGCACAGAAAGCACCGCTGGTCCACAAGATGAAGTTGTTCCGCCAAAAAGTTCTGATGTCGTTACTGGTCCTCTGATGGGAATGTCAAAAGGCGTTCCACAGCAAATTGACAGTAGCGGTCCTGAAGATGGCATAGAAGACGCTGGCATAGATGCAAAATTCGATGGTAGTGGAAAACCAAAAGGCGTTCCAAGTTCAACAGGTGTTCCACAACAGACTGACAAAGGCAAAGATGGTGTTTAAGCAAAAAACCATTCAATAAACTTCTCTTTTATATTTTGTTTTAGCTTCCAATTTTGAAAAGCGTTTAGGCATGGGACGCATAGAGTAACTATGTTGCTTGATGCATTATTGTCTATGTTACCGTCTATGTGATAGAATCCTAAATTTTCTTTTTTTCCACATTTCTCACATTCTTTCATTAGTTCAAATATTTCTCTCTTGGCTAACCAATCTTCAAAATGTTGAAATTGAGCCGCTTTAGTTTTTTGAAAAAGACCTTCCATTAATACTGTTCTGATAACTTTTGAACGGTCTATATTCATAAATGCGGCGTATTGGTCGATTAATTCATCAAGAGTGTCACCTAGACGGATAGATGTATTTTTATTCAAGTTTCCACCCGCATTTTTTACATCTGAATTGACCTTTAGCATTCCAGACTATATTCTTTGATGTTTTACAATTTGGACATATTGGAACGTGAAGAGGGTCGCCAAATCCCATTTTTTAATCACCTGATTAACTATAATGATAAACAGATATATAAGTCTTATGGTAATACAACTAGAATTTTGTATTACACTTTCCATAACCTTTAAATAGTAGATTCACTATGTTATTATCTAAAGGTTGAAAAATATGACCGAAACTCCAAAACCGAATGAAACACCAGCACAAAAGCCACAAGAAATTACGGTAACTGTTGATAATAAACAGACTGAAATTCTTGCAAAGCAATTAGCTGAAGCCGAACAAGCAAAGAAAGAGACCGAAGCTAAATTAGCAAAAGCCGAAGCTGATATGAAGGCTCAAGAAGAAACCGCTAAGAAATCAGCGGAAGAGGCGGAAGACCTAAAGAACAAGTTAGGGTTCATTGCCGAGAAAGAACTTGACAAGAAACGGAAAGGCGTTGTTGAAAAAGCTAACGCTCTTTTGAAAGACCCTGAACGTGTTAAGGAAATCGAATCGAAACTTAGCACTCCTGAAGGAATCGCCGCAATGGAATTCACAATGAATACTCTTGAAAAGCAAATTAAGGTCGGCGAAGAGCAATTCAAACAATACCAAGAATCAGAGAAAAAGCGTCTGGAAGAAGCTGAAGCCAAAAGAAAAGCAGACGAAGCCGCCGCAATTGAAGCCGCAAAAACAGGAAAAGCAGTACCAAAGCCCGAAACTCCCGCTGGAAGTGCTCCACTTAATCCGCAACAGCAAGGCGCGGGTAGTGAGCCAACTGATTTAATGCATAAGAAATTCGCAAGCTATGAAGCTATGGTTCGTTACCTACACGATGTAGAGAACGGTCCAGATAAGCAACAAGCCGCTGAAGCGAAAGCCGCATTAACATCACTTCTACAGAAATGGGCATCATTAGTCAAAGCAAAATATGATACAATGCAAGGCGGACCAGAAAATGGCGTTGAAACTAAGCCATTCAAGGAAATGATGTTGAACAAACGTGCTCAAGCAGAAATTGAGGCACGAAAGCAAGGACAGCCCCCACAGAGCGTAGTTTAAAAGGAGAAATGAAAAATGACCGAAACTAAATATCCAATAAGCCCAATGCATCAACACTTAGACCAAGTTGTTTGGTATCAGTTAGTTCGTGAACCATCAGACAAGCCAAATACTGGAAAACTCCATCGACAAAAATGGCTATTCAGAGCACAAGATATGCCGTGCGGTGCTTGCCATAGTAGCAAAGCCGTGAAATTTATGGTTCTTCCAACAGGTGTTTATCGCTCATGCTCAAATGAGGGATTTACTGAGAAAGTTGAACCTATAGATGAAGGCGAATTCCCACACTTTGCAATTCTGCTCGAAGACAAAATTCCTGCCAACAAAGAAGCAATGGACGTTATCCATATGTACAAGCAAGAAAAAATCTTTATGGACCAAGAAACTGGTGGAATATGGTTCCCAGAACACAAACAACCACCCGCTGGCGTTCAAGACGAAAATAGTATAGAATAAAAAAATTCTATCCCCAACTTTTTTCTTTTTTAGTTTTTATAACAGTTTTGTTGTACAACATTCTTGTTATATAACACTTTTTGAAACAATAGATTTAAATACCAGAAGTGTGATACTATTAATCAGATGATTAAAATGGAAGAAATAACAATTGAAGAAACTTTAACTGCCTCTGCTGTCGTTGCTGGCTTAGGTGCTACTCCATTCCTGATTTACAGCGAAGTGTTCGAGTTGCCAAGACGACCTTTGGTCTTCCTATCTCTACCTCTTGAGGACTTTTCCTTGATTGGCAGTACAGGCAATACCATTCGTGGCTTGTTCTTAACTCACATGTACGCTAGTACAATCACAGAAGCCAACTTAGTCAATCCGTCAATCGGTATGGTCGCAACAACTAAAATGATAAGTAACTGGTACGTCAGCGTTACGGACCCAATCTTTGCCGCAACTAACTTGTCAGACATATTGCTTGAAGACTTCCCACAAATCGAGTGGGTTCGTATCCACTTGAGAAACATGGGCTTGGCTATCATGGAATACATAGACGCATCCATAGCTGACCTTTACGAATCTGGTGCTGGTGTTCAATACACCGTATCCGCTGGTTCGACTTATACTGACATAACAAAAGCTCTTGCAAAGATGGAAAACGCAAATTGGGTCGTTGACTCAGCAAATCCACCGTTCTTCATCGCTTCACCTGATACTTGCGCCGCATTGCTTAATAGCACACAGTTCCTTGACAGCAAACGGTACACACTTTACGACTTAGGAAGGATGATGGAAGGCGAAATCGGACAGTTTGCTGGTTGCCGTGTTCTAAAGACTCCATTACTCGCGGGTACTGGAATTGGTGGAACTCCGTCAGACACTAATCAAGGCGTTGACAGCTACTCATACATCGTGTTCCCGAACGATACTGGTCGTGGACCAGTTACATTGCTTGCATGGAAACGAAGACTACAGACCAGAAACTTCTACTGGACACAATGGGCATACACCTACTACGTATCAAGCGTTCGAGTAAAGCCAGTTCTCGTTCAGAGTACGGGCGTTTGCAAGATGACTATCTCATCTACTCCATAAGCTAACCGAAAAGGCAGAATAAACTTCACCCCTTTTTCTTTTTTAATTTAAATTTTAAACAATAAATGTATTTTTTAGCCGAAACATTTATAAAGGACATTTATATTCATATTAATCATTAGGGTGCGGGCTGAATAAGCGGGCATCGTAAAGGAAGTGTTGAAATGGCAAGTCCAAACAATAATCTAAATCCAAATGAAAATCCACGTACTTCTCATAGATTTGAGTATTTTAATAACACTTCTGGTTTTGCTGTACAATCCATTTGGGGTATGAATGAAGCTATGCAAATTTTCAATTGTGCCGACAGCCATAGCATTCTTTTACTTAAATTATATCTTGCCAAAGTTGGTAGTCCATCTTTACTCTATATCAACATTTTCGTTGCAGACCCCGTTACTGAACTTCCTACTGGAATTCCTTTGGAAACTATAGCAGTTGACCCTTCATTATTTTCAAGTGGTACACCAGTATGGCAAATAATAATTCTTCCATTTCCAATTGTTTTATCGCCAGATACGTTATATGTTATTGTTCTGAGTGCGACAGGTGATGGAAGCGATTATGTTACATGGGGATATGCACCAGTTTCTTTTGACCAATCTTTCGGTACTTCTACTGACGGCGGTAATACTTGGACTTTAATTACATCACAAGTTGGTCTGTTTGAAGTATGGGGTCTTCCAGCGGCTTCACCACAAACCAGACAAGAAAACCAGATGATTTCAACAACATCATTAGGTTATTATTGCACCGAACAACAGGTATATTCGGTTACAGGAATGAATTCAACTATAGTTCAAAAAATGATGGGTAGTGGCAAAGGCGCAATTGATGTTTCTAACCTCATATATGGCTATATCAAACTCTCTGACCAAAGAATTCGTCATCATATGGGTCTTCCTTACACAATCAGAAAGGAATACCACGTTTTTCATTTTAACGAACAATTCAGACAATTAGGACCGTGGGAAGATGAGTACGAATTCTTTGATTTCTATGACCCGACTGACCGAGTAGAAAAAGTTTTCGCTATTTATTCAAATAAGAGACGGTTAAAATATCCATTCCCGAAAAATTGTGATGATTTGACAGAAGACATTACAGTTGTGAGCCAAGAAAGCTCAATAAATGGAAAACAATGGACTACTGACGACCTTCCGCGTCAGATTCAATTAACTTTCACTAATTCAATTTCATTTACAGATGCAGATATAGGTACTACTATACTTTACGGGTTTTCAGAAAATCCTAATGTTGCAAATGCTACACCGCAATATCGAATTGCCTCATTTGGTCTTGGTGCTATGGGAACAATAGTATCATATGATAATGTTGATAAGACATGTATAATCTCAACAATGGCAATAATTAATTCAGTAAACCAATTAACTTATACTGCAACGGTGAATTTTCCAGCGGGAATCACAATAAATTGGGCTTATGCTACTGGCGCATCTGCCTCTAATACTTTAGCTGAACCAACCTCTCGCGTTGGTAGTCCGCCAACAACTACGCTCGTTCAAGATACAAGCGATTTTATGGCTGGTAGAGCAAGCCTTAAATGCACAGTAACAAACGAAACTGGCGGCGTAATCATCTTTCCAGCAACAAGAAACTTATCGAAGATGCAATATCCGTGGGATTACTTCTCAATGTGGATGAAAACAAGTGACCCAGACGCATCATTTACTTTCAGGATGTATGATGTTATCGGACGAACTATTTATCAACAATTCTATTGTGGAAACAACAATTTCAATCAAACACTAAACTTGAATCCAGCTATACCATATACTTGGCAAACTGTTTCTCTGAAATTTATGCTTATGAATCTCTACGCGGGTGGTGTAAATTGGGTTTTCGTTCCTGTTCAATATTTCACTATAGAAGTTGACAGACCGTGCACATTCTGGATTGACAACTATAACTGGAACGATGGAATATTCTTTACTGCACCTAAAGGCTATATATGCTGGTCAAGAAGTGAAATTGCCGCGATTGCTGACGAATTCGAAGTAACATATTCATTTGACCCGTTCAAACAAGAAGTACCCGAAAACATAAGCATTGGTTCAGCAAAGATGGCTGGCATACTTCTACTCGAATATCTCATAGGTATCAGACAAAGAGCAACAGCATTTACACAAAGTTCCGATGAACTTAATACGGGACCAGACAAGGAAACTTTGGAATTTACTAAAGCTCGTCTTGAAAGAGAAGTCGAAATGTTCATAGCTGAAATAGGATTCAGAGCATCTACTGGATTTGGTGCAGAGGGTTAACCATGCCGAGAACATCATCTTCATCACCGCCATACAAACATAGAAGCACAGCGGGATTGGACGTTCAACTTACAAAACAGCCTAATAAACAGGGTAGAATAACGTTAGTTATACAGGCAATACAAGCAATTATCGGTAGTGCAGATGCACTTTTACAACCTGTACCTGTTCATGTTCTTCCTAACTGGAAAACTCCAATACCCTATTTGATAGACAATTATCCAGTTGTAACTCTTAGAGTTGGCAATGAAGATGATACAGAAAAAATCTATGGTCGTCAAATGGCTGGTAACCAACGAGGTATGTTCGTAATGTATCCGTTTACCGCACATGTTTGGGGAGAAAAAACTTGGCAATTATTCGAAGATGTGGATGATGAAAACGAAGCTATTCCTCAAGTAAGAACGGCGGCTGATATTGCCGATAACATAGTTGATGCTCTTTTAACTTTTACGGGAGATTCAACTTCTGGAATTGTTCATTTTACTCATGTAATGGCGCGAGAATCCGAGCCTGACCGTGGACCAAAAAGATTAACACGGATGATAATTACTGGAATGGTATTAGTGCGAAGAACATTAGGTGCCCCACTTCCTACTGTAAGCGGTGGAGAGGTTTTTGTAGTGGAAGGTGCTGGCTCAGAAACTTCAGGTGGAACACCAAATACTCAAGAGGGCGGCGGCTTTAATGTCCCAGACTAATCCCTCATCTTATAAATGGCATGAGGAAATGGTTTCGATAGAAAAAATAACCAATCAATTTGTTTTAAATGTTAATTGTGAGGAATTAAAAGAAAATATAAAAAATAACGGTTTAAAAGAGCGATTGTGGGTTATTTCTAATGGTGATGGCACTTATAGACTTGTTGAGGGTGTACATAGAATAAAGGCGTTGCGGGAATTAGGATGGAAAGAAATTCCCGTAATGGTTTTTAACCAATATTAATCAGGTGATTAAAAATATGCCCGAAGCCGAATTTACCAGCCGAGAAATCCTTATTGAAACGCTCCATAAATACCCTTTTGGAACAGGAATCAATCAATGGAAATATATTAAAATTTTTTGGAATGAAAGCATTGTTTGGGATAAAATTTCTAGTAGTATGACTGCTTCTCCGAATATTCTTAAAATCATAGAACTAAATAATCCAATAGAAGTCGAAATCTTTTTGAATCGTAACCCTAATGCCCAATTTTACGGTGTTATTTACATCCACAATGCGATAGGGTCTTATATGGGATTTGACAAAATTAAGTGGTAACCGCAAGGTTTAAATAGTAGAACAGCAATCTTCTTTGTAGTGAAATGTAATGGGAAAGAAACTTGAGAACTTGCAAACGGTGTTTCGTGCTATTCACGATTATGCTTCTGAATCTGGTATTCTGATTTCTACTCTTCCGATGACATTATACATCTGGATAACCACAAATCAAGATACTTGCAAAGCGATTACTGGTCAAGTTCGCTTAGAATTTAGCGGATTTTCTCGTGATGAGAATTGTCCGATTACTGAATCTAAGCTCTTAGCAATATTAACGCTTATTGACAAAGTTACTCCAATCTATAGGATAATTATAGAGGGACACCCAATTAGAGCTTTCATTGTTTCTGCAACCGAAGAATATATGAACAGAGGATGTGTCTAATTTGACCGAAGAACCAAATAAAGAAGAGCAGAAAGTGGTAGAGAAAAAGAATGAAATACTTCATTTGGACATAGATGTTCAAAATCTTTTTAAAGAAATTTCAAATATAACTGTTCCAGACAATCAAAAAGTTTGGGACGGACCACAAGATATGAGTCCTGAATACAAGGCTCTTAATCATTCCCTTCAAATATTAGCCGTGTTTTTAGCACACGAATGCAATACTGGACCAGAAGTAAAAGATAATGTTAATAAACGCCTCATTTTGGCAAGAGGAATCTTAGGAGTATTTCTCGATAATTTACAAGTTACTGGTTACGATTGCTATGGTATGTTATCAGAGATTCATCAGGACCTCTATATGAGGATAAATGGAACAAAATATGTCCTCAATTGTATGTCGCAAGTTGCGGCGGCACAAGAAGCGATGAAGAAAAAAATCGCAACAGAACAATCTTCAAAATATACGAGTTGATAAAAAATGACTGAAAACCAAAAAGAAACTCTTCCAGTTGATGAAAACCTCAACGTAAAGGAATATGAAAACATCTATAAAACAAGCAAATGGTGGTGTGCTGTCGCTCTTGTTAATGCTTTCGGGCACGACAAAGTTATGGTGTACCTCTGGCAATGGAAAGAAAAGAAACGTAATCAAGGCGGTACATGGGTAGGTACAGGCGAATTCAGTTGGAAGGTTCAACAAAAAATGGGAATTCTTTTCCAAGAAAATTGGGACCATGAGAGAGAAGTAATTGATAGATTTATGGGAAAAATTAGCGGAGTGTCAACTTAATGCCAGAATCAATAAAGAATATTGCTGACATTGTTGGCGAATTCGCCGACCTAAAAACAAAGAGAATCATCGATTTCTACAAATCCAAAAAAGGCGCAACAATAACACCCGTTGACCCATTCAAAGCATTGGAGAGAGAACAAACTCAAACTAAAATTAAAACTGGAACTATCATTGATGAAATGCTGGGCGGCGGAATCGAAGTTGGTGCATCAATTCTTCTTTATGGCGAATATGGTTCTGGAAAAACCGAAACTTGCTTTACAGCATGTGTTCTTTGCCCCGATATAGTAGTATATGTAGATTGCGAAGGTTCATTCAGATGGTCCAGAATAAAAGAAATCTGTGATGCACGAGAATTAGACTATAAAATTGTCTTCCAGAAAATCAAACTTTTCCAACCACAGAATTGGGTTGAACTTTTGATGACTATGGGACAGTTACCATCTCCTACAGACTGCGGTAAAATTGGATTGATTATCATTGACTCAGTAACTAAACTATTCCGTGGAATTGAATTCGCTGGCAGACAAGAACTTCAAAATAAACAGCCCCCAATCAGAGAACTAATGATTACAGGAACAGAAATCGCTAAAGTTTTCGAATGCGCTTTGATATTCACGACACAGATATATGAATCTCCAAATGCTAACTCATTTTTGCCAGAATGGGCAAATTTCAGAGCAGTCGGCGGCGCATCAATAGAACACCAAGCCAGCTACGTTATGTTTCTAAGACGTGGAATAGGAATTACTCGCGTTGCACGGTTAACTGATTCAGATTGGAAGCCTTTAGCTGAACGACCATACATGATAACAAACAAAGGAATAGAAGACATTCCAGAGACAGAAGCGGGCAAGAAACTCTTAGAAAAGACCGAAGACTATGAAAAGAAACAATCAGAAGCATTAAAAGACCCAAGAGGCAAAAAGACAACTGAAGAAGCTGAATAGAAATGGGTTTTTTCTATACACCACATATTGAATCTATCCTTCGGGGTAGAGGAATGTTCAAGGACGGCGCACTTAAATGTTGTGCCGCTCATTGTATTTTCGAACTTGGCGGCAAAGGATTCGGAAGAGAAATCGTTGTTATGGGGACTGCCAAATGTCCGAGTTGTGGTGCGTCAATTACTTACCCAGATGATTTAGAATTTCAAGAGACAACTCAGAAGTCTATATTCAAATGTCCTATTTGTAAATCTCAAGTTTCTTTAGAACTTATTGTATGGACTCAATTTGTAGTTTCGAAACATCATCGTAGCAAGCATCTTTATTTTCATGGTGAATGTTGGGAAAATATGTATTGTGACACAAAAGATAAGTCTGACGACATAGATAAACCATAACATTTATATATTAGAACATTAATTATATTATAATGGTGAAATAAAAAGTGTTAAAATGTGCAAATCCAAACTGTGGTAAAGAATTTCAAGAGAGTAAACATCAAAAAGGTCGTCAAAAATTCTGTTCTAAAAAGTGTTGTAATGATTTCTATAAGGAATATAGAAGTAATTGGCAAATAAATAATAAAGATAAGACTAAAAAAGCCAGAAGAAAATATCATCAAAAAAATAAATTAAAAGTTTTAACTTATTATAGTAGAGATAATATTGTTCCTAAATGTGTCTGTTGTGGCGAAACAATAATTGAATTTTTAGGTATAGACCATATTAATAATAATGGAGCAGAAGAAAGAAAACAAATAGGTCTTATTGGTGCAGATTTTTATGCTTGGTTAATAAAACAAGGTTATCCAGAAGGTTATCAAGTAATGTGTCATAATTGTAATCAAGGAAGACAAATAAATAATGGAATTTGTCCTCATAAACAAAAGGAATTAAAGGATGAGAGCGATGCCGAAACCACTTGTTAAACCAGTAGAAGAACCATCAAAAATAATAGAGCAACCTGAGAAAAAGCATATAGTTGATGAGGAAGAACAATATGAGTCAAATAATCAACCCCAACAAGAACCCGAACCTGATTGGCTCAAAACACGCCGAAAATGGCTCAGAACCCTCAGCGAAGAAGATAGAACCTATATCGCAACTTATGGATTCGAACTTTGGGAGCAAAAAACAGGTAGGAAAAGAGATGTCTGAAAAGAAAGGTTATAAAATACGTTATGAAACTGCTCATGGTGGCGGCGTAATTGTCACTTTACCATTTGACCCCAGAAAACATAAATGTGATGCTTGCGGAAAAAGCGTTGCATTAGGTGAGATTAAAGTAACTGCACTTCATCATTGGTGGTATGCTTATCAGCCAAAAACGGTTCAAGAGAATCCTCTCTTAGCTCTTGAGAACACGAGCGAACTTTGTTTTGGTTGTCATCAAATTGCAGATGCTATTAGAGCATTAGTTTATGCAAGCCCAAAAAGAGTTGCTATGGTTGCTGAACAACTTAGAGGCGAACCACGAGCAAAGTTTATAAGTGTGCTCGAAGAAACATTAAGAAGATTAAAGGAACAAGATATAACATTAGCGAAAAAAATATTGGAGATGAGTAAAAATGGAACCTAAAACCTATTTAACTGGTCCAATTTCCCTCAAAAACAACGGTGTATGTCGAGAATGGAGAGAAATGGTTACGGTTAAATTCAAAGAGTTTGGAATAGAATCTTTGAACCCCTTCAATATAGAAGGAAATACTGATGAAGTTAGACAAGAGATTTTTGACGCGAACCAAAGAGGCGACATTGGAACAACACGTACTATTGTTAGTTCTTATATGATAAATACAGACCTGAAAATGGTAGGAATTGCAGATTTCTTAACTGTTTGGATTCCTAAATTTAGCTCAGAAATTTGCGGAAGCTACGGCGAAGCGACTCTTGCATATTATCTCAAAAAGCCTATCTATGTAATTACTGAAAGAAGTCTTAAACCAAATGAATTGCCAAGTTGGTTGACAGGTCTTTCAACAGAAGTCTTTAGTAATTGGGAAGACTATTTCATTTTCATTGAAAAAACGTGGGCAAAAAATGGACAAAGACCACATCAGTAAAGAAGAATTTCTCTTAGAGTTTTTCGGTAATTTTGGACGAGAATTAGGTAATCCGCCGTGCGAAGAAAGAAAAAGGTATTTTACCAATAACCCGAACGACATCTTTGAATGTATAGAGTTTGCAGAGAAAAATAAATTTCCAGCATTCATTACGGTTAATCCATTTGAGAGATACCAAAAAGTTCTGGGTATAGAGAAAATCTTTTTTGATTTTGACTTTGGCAAAAAGAAAGAAATGGCAAAATGGTCAGAGCAGAAACTTGAAGAGCGTAAAGTGCGTCTTTATAAAGAAGTAGAAAACTTTTTATACTACATCAAGGAACTTAGAAAAATTGTCCCAATGGTAGTAAAAACCAGACGCGGTTTTCACATTCACATTTTTCTCGATAAAGTATATGCTCTTGGCACCGAAGATGAAGACCTTATTAAAGAAGTCTATCTTCAACTTCAGCTTCCATTCATAAAGGCTCAGACCAAAAAGCACGGTTACAAGTTTATGGATACTTCCGTGCTCGGCGATGTAAAACGATTTTGTAGAATTCCTACTTCAAAGCATCAAGAAACTGGTGAAGAATGTATTCTTATAAAGTCGATTGAGCACGGTATAATTATAGAGGATAAACTTAGAGGAATAGACTATTATCGAACCAGCGGATTGAAATCTGATAATTTGATTAGTGCTGTCGCCAAAGCGCGAGATGTGATAGCAGATAACAAAAAGAAGGCTGTAGAAGCGGAATTGGCGAGACAAGAACAGCAAGCTAATAACGCCGAAAATTGGGAATTGGAACATGGGTTTGTTGGAAAAATCAGGTATTGTTTTCAGAAAGCGATGGATTGTGGTGAGGCAAGCCATCAATTGAGATTAGCATTATTGCTTGAAGGATATTGGGCTGGTTATAAAACTATAGAAGATATGGTTAACTTGTTTAAAGAATTCCATGATTTTAACGAGAAAACTTGTCGAGACCAAGTTGAGTGGTTTTTTAAAAATAAGGTTCCTGAAATTGAGAAAAATGGAAAATGGAAACCATATAGATGTACTACTTTAGAAGCCTTGAATATTTGTTCGAAATCAGGATGTCCTATTTATCAAAAAAGGAAGGAAATTAAAAAATGTTAAAGTTAACCGAAAGATTTATATATTTGAATCACGGATTATATAGTGGTGAAACTCCGTGATGAAAGAATGTGCAAAATGTCATAAAATAAAAGATATATCTGAATTTCATAAATCACCCAAAAGTGGAACAATTAGACCGAGAGTAAATCCAAGAGTAAGACCATATTGTAAAGATTGCCAAAATGAAATAAATCGTTTTCATTATGGTAAAACATTAGATAAACAACATCTTCGTTCAAAGAACTATAGAAAAAATAACAAAGAAGAATTAAGAAAAAAGTCCAAGAAATGGCGTAAAGAGTTAGTTATTGAAACTATTTCTCATTATAGTAGCGGAACTATGAAATGTGCTTGTTGTGGCGAACCAGAACTTTATTTTCTTACAATAGACCATATTAATAATGACGGCGCAAAACAGCGAAAAGAACTTAAAATATCTGGTGGTTGGCGATTTTATTATTGGCTTAAACTTCATGGATTTCCAGATAATTTAGGACTTCAAGTATTATGTGCTGATTGCCAATTAGGAAAAGAACGAAATGGTGGAATATGTCCGCATAAGGATGTGGAAAAATCAACAAAAATATGAGGAAAAATAGACCTAAAAGGAAAGAAATGCCTCAGAAAACTTGGGCAAATACGTTCGAAAATATAAAGAATCAGTATGAACACAGCGAACCGCAACGTTTAAATAGGGGAAGACGAATAGAAGAGATGGATGAGTAATATGTCTGAAAAATGTAAGATTCACCCCAGATATAAGGGTATTTTGAAGCCAAAAGTAAAATGCCCTCAATGTGATGGTATATATGCCAGAAACCAACAGTTATTTAATTAAAGATTCTGGTGACCGCCGAAGTTTTGGAACAGGTGCGGTTAGAGACGTTATACCAAATAAAGGCAGATTTGATTTGCTTCCGTGGGATGTAATCAGAGCTTTAGCAATCCATTACCAGAGAGGTTGTGAAAAGTACGGTCCGAGAAATTGGGAAAAAGGCATTAACGTTAGTTCATTTTTAGATTCTGGAATACGCCATGCCGCTCAGGTTGTTGTTGGCATGAATGATGAAAATCATTTGATTGCTGGAATTTGGAATCTTTGTTGCGCGTATCAGACTATCCTTTGGATTCAAGAAGGTAGATTGCCACTCACATTCCTAAATGATAAGCAAGAAATGATAGAGCTATATGACCTTCCAAGAAAGATAACTCTTCCAGACCCATATGGACGATATTCATATGCAACTTGGCAAGATGTCGTAAAAGCATTGCAACCAAAACCCTTAAAAATCTAGTCTTTTTACCCTATTTTTACTCTGTTTTTGACCAATTATTGACCTTGTATTACATTTGCCATAACATTTAAATAGTAGGTTGTTGTATATCTATTAGACGTGATAATATTGAGTACAAGAGTAAAGACTCCAAGAAAGCCTAAACGACATCCACAATATTTTGCTCCTAAAGACCTTAGCAATTATGTTCTTTCGGAGTCAGAACGTACAGGTAAAAGCAAAGAAGAAATTTTAGAAGAAACTTTTCACGATGGATTCGTGGTAATCAGCGAGTCAGGAGATAGCGCATTTAAAGTTGAACAGGGGCAACTTTTTAAACCTCTGGGCGATAAAGTGGACGATTTGGCTGAATGCCGCCGATTACGGGAAAGATTTGGTCCAATAGCCGCTTGCGTAGAATACATCAAAGACCTCATTATGGGAAGCGGTTTTGATGTTATGATTAATGACATTAACGATGAGAAACAGGTAAACCTCCAACAAGAAATAAGAGATTGGATGGACAGCGTTTATCAAGATGCTTACACAGTTGGTTTAAACCATCTGTTGGATATTATGGTTGATAACGCCCTTACTGAAGGATTTGCCGCCGCCGAAATAGTTTATTCGGGAGAATCTGGCAATCTTTTTGATAAATACGCAAAACCATTAACTACTTCAATGATGTCTCAAGAAAGTGGTAAATTAGCAAAAACAGATTATAGTTCTTATGATATAAAAGACCCTGATTGGAAAACTCTTGGGGGTGTTGCCAGACTAAAAATAATTCTTGACTCACCAACACGTCTTAAACTTTACAGACGAAACAACACTTGGGAAGCCGATTATTGGGTTCTTGACCAACCTAACGTTGCTGGCGCACAAGCGGGAATGACATCAGCCGCTCAGAAAAACGTAACTCAAGGTCCAGCTATGCAATTAACAACCCAAGATTTAGTAACTTCAACAATGGCTGGCGGCGGTGCCAAATCATCGACTCAAGGAAAACCATCTGCTTATTTCCTTCCGTGGCAGATGTTTACACTTTCAATGTCGCGTAGAACTTGGTTAGAAAAAGGTCCAAGTATAATTCTTCCAGCTTTAAAGACTGCTCAATTACTTGAAAAAATAATGAATGCAGTTGGTGAAGGAATCTACCGAGCGGGTAATAAGAAATACTTCATTATCTGTGGAAGCCCACAACGTCCGTGGGGCGCGATACATATTAGAAACTTACTTTCACAAATTAAAGATGCATCCGAGAAAAACTGGTCAACAATTCCAGTTCCAGCGGGCTTTGACTTAAAAGAAGCTGGTGGAAATGTTTTCGAAGCTCAGAATGCCATAAACTATTTCTTGAGAATAATCGCTGGTATAATGCACGTTAACCCATCAGTTATGGGCTTAGATACTCGTGAAGCAAGAAACGTAACAGAATATCCTTACTTTACCCATTTGAGAATGAAAGAAGAACTTATGAACCAAATAAGAACACAACTTGTGCGTCTTCAGATTTGGACAACTCATGGAGCAAAAATAACTAAACAAGGCGGCTATATGGACCCACAATGGATTCCTAAACTTCGGGTTAAGACAGAAGATTTGCTTAATCCAGCAGACCGTTTGAATCTTGACATAGCTATACTTAACGCGGCTAACCCCGTAATGCCACAAACAAAATTGGAAGTTGAGCGCGATATTATAGCTACAAGAGGATGGGAAGTTGACCTTCCAACTCAACAGGAATTCATGAAAGAATTAAATGACCAAAAGAAACAACAAAAGGATTTAGCAGACGCAACAACAAAAGCTCAACTTGAGAATTTAAAGAATCATGGCACAACAACACCACCGCCAAATGGAAACGGCGGCAATGGAAACGGTCAACCAAATACGACACAGCAACCAAAGACAATGGGACCACCAAACCCACCAAGCTCAGATAAGCAACAGAAAAAAATTCAAAATAGTACAAGTAAAACTGGAAAAAAAGGAAATAACCCAAGAGGAACTACAAGAAAACCAAAAGAGGCAAAAAACATACAGGAATCTTTGATAACCAATAGAATAGCAGAAACTTTGGCAGTAGAAGAGTCAGTTCCAGCATCTCCACAACAAACTGGTAGTAATTTTATGATTGCTAATCCATTTGCCTCAACTGCATCGGCTGGTTCAAATGAATTTAGCCCAATTCAAATAGTGATTACACAACTTTCAGGCGAATCGGGAGATATTGCAAGATATAACAAAGACCTCTCTAAGATTTACATTGATGAAGTTGTTCCATCAAAATATTATAAGCCAATAATCGCTCACGAAATCTTCCAATGGATAGCAGAATTTGAGTTACATATGTCGTTCGAAAAAGCTGAGAAAATGGCTACAGACTTAGAAGACGAAGTTGCAACAAATCTCGGATTAAACCCAGAGGTTTACGAACGCGATTGCAGAAAATTAGAAGCAGAGGTTTCTAAACGAGTAGGTGTAAAAGACCCCGATGACGTTGTAGAGCACAAAGAAGTTGGTGAAAGTGAAGAGGAAGAAATCGAATCCGCACAACCAACCCAAAAACTAGAAATTACAGTTAAGGCAGAACCAATCAAAACAGACATTACCATAAAGGAAGACCCAGAGAAAAAGAAAGCCGATGACGAACTTCGAGAAAAGAAAAAGAAACTTCTTGATAACACGTTAGGTGAAATTGAGAAAAAAGCTGGTGCAAATGAATGAGTACGCCCATTAGTCCATTAAAAATTTATGCGGACCCCGCATGTACCCAACAAATTTCAACTATCGGATGGAATAACTCTGTAAAAATGACGCTCGTAGATGGCACTATAAAAGTCATTCCTAACTGTGCTAAAGCTGGCGAAAGTGCAACGGCTGAAGTTTGGATTAAGAACCCTTCACCATACGACTATGGCATAACAAGCATGTCTTTTTCAGACCCGCGTGTTCAAATATTGCTTTCTTCTGCGTGGATTTATCCTCAACGACCAATAAATGTAAAGTTAGTTTTTCCTGTTCCAAGCAAGCCAGCGGAAACCGATGTTATCCCAGCGGGCAAAATCAACATAGAAGGATACTATATCTATAAATTCATAGCATAAACCCCTTTTTACATTTTCTAACCCATAAGATTTAAATACTAGTTTAGCATATAATTAATCAGATGATTAATATGGTTGCAACAGCAACAATTCAGGAAGTAACAGGCTCAGGCGCGGGAGTAGCCACAAACATATTGAACAATGCAATACGATTATTTACTATTGACCAGACTACAGCTAATCCCCCACAGACTACTTATCCAGTTATCATACCCGCAAATGCAACTGCTGGATATAAAGGCGGACCAACTAACTATAGCTTTTGGAAGAGTGTAGATGTACTTTTTACAACTGGTGGTTCAGGTGCAGAAATTATATCGAACATAAAGCACTATTCAAACGGCGACATTACTGGTTCGTGGACTTTCGGAACTAACGGTCAAATGTCTCGTGGAGCAAAGAACGGTTCTAAGGCTAGTGTACCTCAAGGTTGTCCAGCGGCTAACTATGCACAAGCAACAGCACTCGGAGCGGGTGCGGCAATTGGTATAGGTGGAGACCCAATCAACGACTCAACTAAGGGTCATCCATACTTCCAAGCGGCGGGAGACGGTGTAGCAGACTTAAATGCAGATACAAGCGTATTGCCAGCGTTAATAGATTCTGGACCTTACACATTAAGCTCACCAGCAACATGCTATGAAATAGTCCTTCAGGTGAAGGTAGATACCACAGCAACTCAGGGCACTCAAGCATCGAAAACTCTCACATGGCAATATGATGAAAGCTAAAAATATGCCTGTCGGGAATCACATCTCACAGTTAAGTCCCAATCAAATGGGCGACACTCTTTTTTTCCATAACATTTAAATAGTAGTTTCCCTCTTTGTTATCTGTGATATGATATGCCGTATGAACAGCTTCATCCGCTAGTTTTCTTTTGGATAGCATTTTATGATGATGGTACTTGCCTTCCACAATTTGACATAGAAACTGGTAAAGAGAATTTCTTCAAAGACATCGACCAAGATAAACTTCAAAAATTTGGGCTTTTTCCACTTTCTGCCGATTTAACATCAAAAGTTAACGATTTAGCTAAAGCAATAGTTGTTCGTCAGGCTGAAAATCTGCCGTTTTTCATATTGAAGCTGGAAAAGGGTCAGCGTCTTATTAACATTAGAAGAAATTTTATTAATTTCTTTTCCTTCTACATATGCGAAAATTGCGGGTATGTTTGGCAAGCCATGAAGGGATACCCAGAAGGTACAATCGGTGATTCTGGTCTTCCGATACATGGAGATACGGTCATAGACGAGCTTGATGGAAAACCTAAAGAAGTCGCGCAATGCCCGAAATGTAAAACTTATAATTCATTGTTCTGTCCTGATTGTAAAACACGTTTACAGATAGGTGGGCGACCATCTAATTTACTGCCGTCCAATGAAGTTTATCGATTCTGTGTAAAATGCCAAAAAGAACATCCGTGGCAGATAAAAGTGTCCGAAGACTCAAACCATTTGTTAACGTACATAATAGGCTATCAGACAACCATTGATAATAAGAACGTTAAACAGCTTATGTTCATACGAGAGAACGGCGAGTTTATATTACATAGTGATTTATAACTTTTTGTGTTAAATCGAACCGAAAGATTTATTAACAAGTTGTTCTGTTATATAAAAGAGAAGCATGATTTATTGAAAAGAAAACTGTAATAACCAAGACAGAACAGATAGATGTTTTAATTAAACGACTTAATATCACGAAAACAGACACTATAGATTCAATATTTGCAAAGTTGGGCAACCGCGAAACTGACCAATTTAGTGTTTTGTTCAAGCGTCTCAACATAACCGCTCCAACCCAATTAGATGTTTTATTGGAAAAACTTGGTGTTAGAAAGCCATATTCTATTGACGTTTTATTGCAAAGATATGCTTATCCAATATACGATTTAGGTGTATTGTTGGAAAAAGAAAATATCTCACTTCCTTATGCAATTGACGTTATTTTGAAGGCAATTACAATAACTATAGGTGGCGGGCATCCAATAGAAATAGAGTATCCTGAAGTTCGTGTGGAATATATAGACCACTTTTACGTGTTTAATGTGTACGAACTTGACCTAAAGGCGAGTGAAGATAGTTGTTTAGAAATGATTGTTGACCCACTTGTAGTATCATCACTTTACCAAGAAATTATAGAGACAGAAGAATTAAGTTGCTTTACTGAAGCAAATTTTGATATAGAATTTGCATCGCTACAGATAACAATACCAAAGGGTGATAAATTCTCCACAATACGGTTATCTGTTCCTATAGAGCGTTCTTATTCATTTTCTATTGGACTATTGGCACTTCCGATAAGAACGGATTTCGAGTTTGAATCTTATCCTTCGCTATTTACAGGTTGGATTGCTCACCATTTATATCCAGCTTCCTTTTTGATAAATAATCCAGAAGAATTTAATAGTAGCCCGCTTAATATTGCAATCGAACAATCAAATCCCTTTTCTATGGAACCATTAAAGACAGTTATCGAAGAATCTTATGCGTTTCCAGCCGCTCGCTTAGTAACTCTTTCGCGTCCGTTGTCTCGAAGATTAGCCGCATTAGAGACGCTGACGATATTGGACGAAACTGACGATAATTAATCATCTGATTAACGCCCCATAAGGTTTATATAGTAGTTTAAAGATAACCTTTAGTGATTAATATGCCATCATATACAAATGAGAAAGAAAACTTGAAAGGTTCATTGACAAAGTTTTTTGATACGCCACAAGGTAAAAAACCTATTGATGACTTTATTTCTGGTAAAACAAAGAACATTCTTATTAACTTAAATGATTTGACTGCTTTTCAATCAGTAATCGCTCAAGATTTGATTGAACATGCCTCAAATTGGGGATTGGCGGCTCTCGAACTTGCCGTTACGGAATACGTTAATTTTCAAATTGACCCTCTTATTGTAAGTATAACTGGAACGTTACCATTAACTTTGGTTCATGATATTGGCGCGAAGGATATTGGAAAAATCATTAAGGTTCATGGTCTCGTTAACAAAACAGCCCCGATTCATCCCATGTATGTAGAATGTGTTTTTAAGTGTATTATGTGCGGGACAGAATCCCCACCTATAATTCAGGAAAATCCGTGGCTTTTGACTAAACCCATGCCGAAATGCGATAAATGCGATGATAGAACTACATGGGAACCAATACCGCAATTGAGTAAGTTGGAAGACAGTCAAGAGTTTACTATTCAAGAATCATATGAAGATATTGCATCTAATAAAATTCCAAGACCTATGCGTTGTATCACATTCAAAAAACACATTATGAATTTTGTTAATTGTGGAGATGATATAGAAGCTATTTGTGTTGTTAACGCAATGTCAGCCTCACAAAAGTTCCAGAAAACCAAATTCAATGTGATTTACGTAGAAGTTTTGGATGTCATTAAAAGACGCAAAGACCCAGAATCAATTGTTTTTACACCCGAAGAAGAGGTTCAATTTAAAGAAATAGCGGCTGACCCAGATGTTTATACGAAGATGATTAATTCTCTCGCCCCCTCACTTTGCGGTCATGAAAATGAAAAGGAAGCTGTTCTTTTAGCAATCTTTGGCTCTCCCGAAGAAGTGAAAGAAGATATTACGATTAGAGGCAACATTCATATTTTAATGGTCGGCGACCCAGCCTGTATTTCTGGGGATAGTAGGGTTGCATTATATAATGGGATAATGCCTCAAATAGAAACTCTTGGTAAAAATCATTTAGAGAAGATTGATATTTCGGTTTTTTCTGCCAAAGGTAATGGAAGATTTGGTAATGCAAATGAGTTTCATATTTATGATAATCAACAAGTTTATGAAATGATTACTGAAAGCGGACGAAGACTTATTGGAACATACAATCAAACTTTGCAAAAAAAGGATGGATTTAACAGTCAATGGAAACGTATGGATGAACTAAATATAGGAGATGAAATACGAGTTGTCACAAAAATACCTTGTTATATAAAAACTTCTCCAATATCTAAATCACTTGCCGCATTATTTGGTTATAGAATGGCTGATGGTTATAAAAGTAAATATAGAATTGGATTTGTTGTGAATAACGAAGAACGGGATTTAATTCCTCAAATTCAAGAAAATTTAATGAAAGAATTTGGAAGATATGCACGTACATACCATAGAATGACATCTAAATTTGGTGGTCGTTTGGGATGTAAAACTCACATTCCAAAACCAATATCTTATTTAGAACTAAATAGTAAGGATGCTTCATTAAAATTTAATGAAGAGATTGATACATTATTTAAATCATCCAATGATGTGGTATCAGTTGCTCTCTCTTGGCTTTTTGATGGTGATGGACATGTATTAAATAAAGGTAGAGGAAAAAATGGTGTATTTTTGAAACAAGGGGATAATAAAGATGTTCAATTTATGCGTGATATTCAACTTCTTTTATTGCGATTTGGAATCTACTCAATTATTGATAAAGATACAGACGGAACAAAGTGGTTAAAAATTCGTCAAAGCAACTCAATAATTCGTTATGCAAAATATATTGGGTTTAACTCATTAAAGAAGAAAGAAAAACTTGAAAAATTACTTTCCATATTACCATTAAGAAAGTTTCATAATAAACTATGGGAGCACATAAAAGTTATTAGACCATTTGGTTATACAAAAGTGTATGATATACATGAGCCTAAATACCATCAATTTGTGGCTAATGGGATTGTAGTACATAATACGGCGAAAAGTCAACTTTTGCGTTCGGCTGTAGAGCTTTCTCCCCGTGGAATGTATGCAATGGGTAGAGGAACTACGGCGGCTGGTTTAACTGCCGCGCTTCATAGAGATACTGATAGCGGCGAATGGGAAATCTCTGCTGGTGTTTTAGTTTTAGCAGATGAAGGAGTAGCCGCGATAGATGAAATAGACAAGATGAAGGATGAAGACCGAGTTAATATTCATGAAGCGATGGAGCAACAAACGGTCTCAATCGACAAAGCTGGTTACCATATTCAAATGAAGGCACGGACGGCTGTTATAGCGGCGGCAAATCCGAGTTTGGGACGATATGACGTACACAAATCAGTTTTTGAAAATCTTCCAAAGTTTCCGCCAAGTCTATTCAGTAGATTTGACCTTATTTTTAAAGTTCTTGACATTCCAGATGAAGAGACAGATATGAAGGTTGTAACTCACATAATGGAGACTTGCGTAAGAAAATCTCCGATAGACCGAAAAGTTTTAAGAAAATATATTGGTTACGCTAAAAGAATTAAGCCAACATTATCAAAAGAAGCAGTAGAATCTTTGAAGAATTATTTTGTTGCCGTAAGGAAAACTTATACAAGTGACAATAAAGTTCTTCCCTTCTCGTTTAGACAGTTTGAGGCTTTGAAACGGTTAACGCTTGCACGAGCAAGAGCACTTCTAAAACCCGAAGCTGAAGTAGCCGATGTTGATGCTGTTAAGCGGTTATTCGATGTATTCCTTAAAGATACATTAGGCGGCGATGTTTCCCAACAAGAAACTGGCATAGCTACAAATCAAGCAAGCCTTATGAACCAAATGCTTGAAGCATTCAAGAATCACAATATGAGCGAAAAAGAACTGAGAAACTATGTTAAATGTGACGATGATATGGCTTTTAGAAAAGCCTTTACAAAACTACGGTCTGGCAATATGATAAGAACAACAGGCAGTTCTCTCTACGGTGAAGAAGTATTTGGATTGATGAGTGGATAAAATGGTTTATATCAACTTCAATATGATGCTTGCCGATACGATTGCTTGGTGCCGAACTATGAAAAACGATTTTGATGTCGTAGTGGCTATTCCGAGAAGCGGAGTTGCTATTGCGGGTATAATTGCTACAAAGTACGATAAACCGCTTTCGACTGTTGATATGTTTCTTGATGAAAAGAAATGCTGGATACACGACAGAAAATCAACCAATCAGAATTTTGTTCCCCCAAATCCAGATTCATATAAGCGGATTCTTCTTGTTGACGATACAGCTTCTACGCCGCCCCCAGATGGCACGATGTTTAAGAACTATGCGAAACTTAAAGCCAAATATTCAGACCTTGAAATAATAAAGGCACCACTTTATGTTATGTTCCATGTTGACCTTTACGTTGACCGTTACTATAAAATCATAGATATGCCACCGCACAGGTTCGAATGGAATATGCTTCATGCGCCGCTTTGGAATATTGCTTTAGCAGTTGACATGGACGGCGTATTGTGCAAGAATTGTCCTGTTGACGACAATGACGAAGTAGCTTACATTAACTGGATGATTAACGCCGAACCATATTTGATTCCCCATTATAAGATAAACTGGATTATTACTTGCAGAATAGAAAAGTATAGGAAGATAACTGAAGAATGGCTCAAGAAACATGGCGTAGAGTATGACGAATTGATAATGGAACAAGCCCCAGATAATACGTCCCGCGAGGACCCAATTCTATTCAAATCGAGAATACTGAGCGGTTTGCCCGTGCTTCCAAATACACAATGGATTCACTATTGGGAAAGCGATTGGATTTATGCCGAACCGCTTGCTCAGATGCTCATTAATTTCAACATATTCATAATTTGCACCCAAAATATGAAGGGATTAGGCGAAACACAATGGGAACACCTGTAAAAAAACTTTGCATTGTAGCTCATATCGATAATGCGGATTACTTTCAATGGTATGTAGCTTTTAAAAAGTATGGCGCGAAATATGGAATAGATGTGTCTTTTGTAAGTTCTATGCCAGTACAGTTAAAAATACACAATAATTTTAAAGACGACCCATTTTGGCAACCTATAAGGGATGCAGACTATATTTTTGCTTATGCAACAAGACGTAGAACAAGGTGTGAACCTACAGGAATTAATTGGTGGACTTTGCCGATATTAGCTAAAGCACTTATGAAACCGAGTGCAAAAATGATTGCTCAATATGACGATGAATTCATGTGGTTGTTTGACCCTAAGCATGTTTGGTGGGACGTAAACGATTGTCCACCGCCTACAAGTGACCCGCCAGAGAAGTTCTTTAAAGAAACAGGAATATTAGAGATTCCAGACGCGCATATTGTAGTTAGAGCAAGACCATTTTCAGATTATACACGATACACAACTAAGCCAGTATTCAAGGTGCTTCTCCCTCAACTCTGTAGATACAGATTGCAAAAATACTCGGAGAACCATGAACAAAATACAATAGCTATGATGCTTCATTCTATAAAGAATTCATCTGTTTCTGGAATACTGGAAAATATTATAAGACCTAATAATTGGTCAGTTTCGATTTTTAATGGTTCTCTTAATGAAGAACAAGTAAAGCGGTTCCGTATGAGTATAAAACTTCCGCCTAATAGTTCGGTATATCCTCGTATAGATTATGAGGCTTATACCGATTTGCTTTGGAGATATTGCTCGATAGGTTTAGACGATAATACTGGCTATCAAGGATGGTCAAGGTTCGCTATGGAATGCGCGGTAACATATATTCCATGCGTAGGCTCAACCGAAGCCGTGTACGATTTGTTCCCCGAACTTCACACTTCGCCCCAAGATTATGCGTTACAGACTGAATTAATCAATAGATTAAAAACTGACAAAAAGTTTTATTCTGAGATGGCTGAACTAGGTCATAAACGGGGTTTGGAGCTTTTTAATGAAGAAGACTTAGTTAAGACTATACTTTACATTTTCGAGAAAATTGGGACGTCTCCTTCCACGGTAACTTATAAGGACATTCCTCATTCAAGTGGTCTTTATGTTGCAGATAGACTTCAGGCTCGTAATCATCCGTAACATTTAAATACCAGTTCTGTGTAAGAATAACATATTGTGATGACATATGGGTAAAAATATTATGGTTACAGGCGGTACAGGATTTCTTGGTAGCCATTTAGTTAAAGATTTGACAGGAGATAATAGAGTAGTTGTTTTGGTAAGAGATAATATCTCTTCTAAATGGTTGGGTGAAGCTCTGAAAGGTGCTATTCTTGTTAAAGGAGACATATTAGATACAGATTTGGTTCAAAGAGTCTTATCAGACTATTTGATAGAAGAAGTTTACCATTTAGCCGCTCAAGCAGTCCTTAAATCAGTAATTAAAGACCCATTGACAGCTATCAAAGTCAATGTAGTAGGCGCGGCATCAGTATTAGAAGCGTGTAGAAGAACAGAAAAAGATATTCACATTATTGTTCAAACTACAGACAAAGTTTATGAATGGTCTAAACTTTATGTTACAGAAAAAGACCCACTCGGTTCAGTAAATGGTATCTATGAAGCAAGTAAAGTAGCTGAAGACACAATAGCAAGAGCCTATGAGAATATCTTTGGCATTAATCTTCGAATAACAAGACCAAGCAATATTTACGGTTACGACCTGTCAAGTAGAATAATCCCCAATACGATAAAAGATTGCTTGCATGGTATTAGACCTGTAATCTTCGTAGGACAGGAAAAGATGATAAGAAATTATCTCTATGTGGCGGACTTTGTTTCGGCAATAGAGTTAGTGATGAAACAACCTAATGGCATATTCAACATAGGCACACCAGATGTTCTAACTCAAGAAGAAACTGTAAAGAAAATAGCCAAGTTGTTTAACTTAGAACCGATTTACAAAGTAAGAGACAGACCAATGAAAGAGATACAAGAGCAAGCAGTTAACTATGACAAACTAATGGCTCTCGGATGGAAGCCAAAGTATTCTTTTGACGAAGGAATAGCCGAAACTATTGCGAGATATAAAAAGTATGGATGCTAAAACATGAAACTTGAACAAGCGGATAGAAGAGGATTTGTGGAATCATTCAATCTCAATGGACAAGAATATCTTCTTATTTATAGTAAAGCTGGGGCACATCGAGGCGGTCATATGCATGATTCAACACAATTCAACATATTACTGAAGGGTACTATTGAATGGAATGATGAACGTCATTCAGCCGTTTTTGAGACGAAAACTTTGCCAAATGTCTTTCATGAGATGACTTCGATAACAGATTCCTTAATATTAGAGTGGAGAAAGGTTTAGAATGAATAGTGACATTAGTTATTTAGGAGATTTTGTTAAATACGTAATAATGGAAAAATATTCTGCTATTAACGGTTTACAGATAGCACAACCTACATCATATCGTTATGAGGAAGGAAAGTTAGTTTGTTCGGATACGGCTAGATTATATATAGGAAAGTTTTCTACATTAACTAACGTTAAAGTTTTCTTAGGTGGAGAGCATAACTATAAATGGACTTCTACTATGAGTCCACATGAAGTTAATGGTTTACTTTCAGAGCATTTTACTTTAGAAGAGAAAGATTCTAACTATATAGAACAACCAGCATTAAGAACAACTTGTTATAAAACAGGGAAGTATGATGCAAGTGTTCATATAGGTAATGATGTGTGGATAGGAGAAAATTCTGTTATTCTTTCAGGTGTTACTATCGGTGATGGTGCTGTAATAGGTACAGAATCAGTAGTTACTAAAGATGTTCCACCTTATGCAATAGTAGCTGGTAATCCAGCACGATTAATTAGGTATAGATTTAATCAATCTACAATAGATGAGTTGCTTAGGATTAAGTGGTGGAATTGGAGTATAGAGAGAGTTAAAGCCTTTGCTCCTTTGATATTTTCAAGTAATATAGAACTATTTATTAAGAGGGCTAAGATTTAAATGAAAACTCTTATTATGACTACTGGAATCAACAGAGTAATATCTGAACGGTGGTTAAAGACTTTGCGAGAAAAAGGAGAATATTTAGGCGATGTTACAATAGTAGATTATGGTCGTGTATCACAGTTTGGAGAGTTAGACCCAGACAATTCTATGAGAGTAAAAGAACTAATTAATCAAGGGGCAATTGTTTATCCTACCGAGCCAAAATTAGGTGATTGGTATTTAGATAGGATGAGAGCTTATAGGGAGTATCTTCTTAAAGATGATAACTACAAAAAGTATGATGTAGTTATGTTTACTGACGGTAATGATGTAGTTTTTCATGGCTCTATACAGCCATTGTTAGAGCAAGGAGAGAAAACTCTTTGTTATGTCAAAGAGCCTGATGCTTATAAACTAAAAACATGGCAAGGGTTCATAGTTCCAAACATTCTTAGGGATTATGATAGTATAGCCGATGAAATTATTATTAATGGTGGGATGGTGGTTGGTCCTACTCGTTGTGTATTAGATTTACTTAATTGGGAAATGGATATGAATGAGAAATTCAAGAATCCACCGATATGTGACCAAGTTTTCTTAAACATTTTTATTTATTATAATAAGTATCAACCTTCTTTAGAAGTAGGTAGAGAATGGAATTATTTAAGGACACATGGGCGACCAATAATCAAGGATGGTAAAGCGTTCTCAGAAGACGGTAAACCAATAATGATAGAACACCGAGTAAGTACAGGTTCATGGTTTTGGTTAACACCAAAAGGTAAGTCTATGATAATTAATGGTGGGGTAACATTAAATGCTGAGTATGATGAGATGGATAATAAACTTAGCACTTGGAAAGAGAGAACTTTAATAATGACTACAGGAATGAACGGTGTAATACTAAACCGATGGTTGCCGTTATTAAGAAGTAACGGATGCTATGACGGGGAAGTATTGATAGCCGATTATGGAAGCATAAATTACGGTCACGCATCTGACCCTAATAAAAAATATCTCACAGACGAACTAATGAAACAAAAGAATGTTACGGTTCTCCAATGTCAACAACTGGAACAACCAATATTTAACGATAGAATCAGAGTCTATTTCGAATATCTTAAAGAAAATGATAGATGGAAGAATTATGATACCATTATGATAGTGGATTCCAATGACATAATATTTTGGGGTAGCATACAGCCACTATTAGAAATGGGTAGAAAAGAATTGTGTTACGTTAAAGAACAGCCAGCTAACATTTTAGATAAATGGGACGATTTCAACAGCAGACAGTTCGTTAGAGACGAATATTGGTCTATATCCCATAACCGATTAATAAATGGCGGTATGATAATAGGACCAAGTAAAACAATAATGGATTTGTTGAGTCTTGAGCGTGATATGATGAAGAAATATGCTGATAGTAAATTAGGTTTTACTGTTGGACAAGCTCCATGTGACCAAGTATATCTGAATATTTTGATTTACTTTTTCAAGTATCCATCCAGAGAAGTAGGTGACGAATGGAATTATACCCATGTATTAATAGGTGGAAATCCGCGTTATCCTATATATAAAGACGGTAAAGCCTTTAAGAGAGAAGATGGCACACCTGTAATTATAGAACATAGGACAGGTACAAGTTATTGGTTCTGGCAATCAAATCAGGGATTAGCTCTCTTAAATAGTAAAAAACATATTCCTATAAATGCAGAATATGAAATTCCGTACAGCCCCAATGAGTATCGAATGGGTCCACATCCACCATTTAACCAGTTGTGATAGATATGAAAATAGTAGCTGTGATGATGGTCTATAATTGTGGTGATATTTTATTACCAAGTCTTCAAGATTTAGACGGCAAAGTAGATGAAATCCATTGTTATGACGGACGTTGGGGTTACGGTCAAACTGATTATTCAATAGATAACACCAAAGAAGTTATAGAGCAGTTTGCACTTACAGCGAAGGAAAAAGTCGAATATCATAAATTGCCCCCTGTGGACGAAGCCGCCTCAAGAACTTTGTCTATAGCCAATATAGCAGAGGGAGATTGGGTGTTCGTTCTCGATTCAGACGAGAGAATACTTCAATGGAACGATAATATTCGCGCTATTGAAGATGCGGCTTCTTACGTTTACACGAACAAAGTTGGGGACGTTCTTTGTGTTTGCCGACTTTTCAAAAAGACGAAAACCATAAAATACTGCTTGTGTGACAGAGTTGTAGAGGAAGGAAAAGGAATCTATGACTTAGACTATATGGTTAGGAACTTTAAGCCAAGCGGAATTATTATTGGTCATTCTCTTGCTTTTAAACCTCGCCTTCACCCTCACGCTTCAGAATTCTCACGGCGACCCCATCCATAATACCGCAAAGTTTATATAGTTAAACCACTATAGGATTATAGTGAAAAATATATGCCAGCACCACAACTTCACAAAATTGTAGATTTAGAAGTATTCGGCGAAGCCTATCCAGAAGTTCATAAATGGATAGATGGTTCATATGAGGGTCATAATGGTCGAACGCATTGGGTTAATCGACATTTTCTTCTTGCTATTTTGGACCATTTTAACCCGCGAGATTATCCAGATAAAGAGAGGCGAGATTTACTTCAGCGTGTAGCTAAACTTCATGTGATGTACGATTGGGCTTTTTACTATCATAGAATCTGTCTTCCATATAGACGGGAAGATGTAGTTAGAGAATTGCAAGCTGAAGGTATCTATGTTGAGTGACCGAAGACCACGAACTAACTACAACATTCTCGGATTTCAATTTTCATGTCTTCATAGCTGTTCCGAATATAAATGGGATGTTTGCCGCCATTGTCGTTCTAGAAACAAATGTAAAGACCATATAAGACCAGTTTATCCATCTGAGGAAGGAATCTTTTATCCGTTAGAACGAATTGAGATTTGTCCACAACATGCTTATGATTTAGGAACGTATATTCACGAACTTACAGAGAGTGCAATTATTCAAATTCTAAGACGGTATCATATTGATTGGAATAAAGATGTGCAATTTAAAGGATATGACGAAACGTATATAGTTCATTTCATAACTCCTTTGGGCGCGGCGAATGGACGTTCTTTATTTCCAGCTACTAGAAAAAACAAACCTATATGGTAAAACCATAACCTTTAAATACCAGATTATACATATTGTTATTTAAAGAGGGTAATAATAATGCCATATAGAGACCCAATAAAAGCAAAGGAATATAATAGAAAATGGGCAAAAAATTATTATAAAAAACATAAAAATGAGGAACATTTTAAAGAAAAACGCAAAGAATGGGGTAAAAATACTCGTAAACGACTTAATACTGACGTTCAACGGAAAGAAAAATATGATAAAAGAAGAAGAGAATGGTGTAAAAGTTCTAAGGGTTTAGAAAGTTCTAGAAAATGGCGTGAAAATAATAAAGAAAAATTAGCACTATATATGAAAGAATGGCAAAAAAACCACCCTCAACAATGTCGAGATGCGGTTAAACGATGTCATCAAAAGAGGAATCCTCAGATTAAAATAGAAGTATTTACTCATTATTCTAATGGAACACCTAAATGTGCCTGTTGTGGTGAGACTGAAATCAGATTTCTTACCATTGACCACATAAATGGTGGTGGAAATAAACAAAGAAAACAATTAGGATTGAGTGGTAGTGGAATATATAAATGGTTGATAAGGAATGGATTTCCCGAAGGATACCAAGTTCTTTGTTATAGTTGTAATCTTGGAAGGGCACATAATAAAGGGGTTTGCCCTCATAAGGACCTAAGTGGTGAGCATGGAGTTTCTACCACAATGTTTATATAGGGCGAAGGATAGTTAGTAGGTAAAGGTTAGCAAGATGATAAAGAAACAAATTAGAAGTTGTTTAAGGATTCCTCTTGAAAGCGTAAGTGACGAGGAAAAAGAAAAGGTTCGAAGGATGGATGGCAGAATCATCGTTGTAAACAGCGAAGAACCATGTCTCACTTGTGGACGACATAAACGCATGAAGTATGCTCAACATATTGATGGAAAACTTTTCATTATAGAGGAATGCCTTTACTGTACTATTAAGAATGGTAATGGAAAAACAGAAGGAACTCTTACAGCCAAAAATAGGGAGACGAAGTAAAATGTCTGAAATAATTATTGGTGTAGTTGCAGTTGTTGGAATTTTAGGTACTGCTATATATTTCAACAGAAAATTAAATAAACAAAAACTCGAAAATCAAAAATTAAAACTAAACATAGAGAATGAGGATAAACAATTGGCGACTGAAACGGAAGAATTAAATAAAGATATTGAAGAAATTGGGGTTTTAAAATTAACTATAGAAAAAGAAGATGTAGAATTAAAGAACGAACAAACAGAAATCACAAATCTAAAAATAAATACTCAGGCAGAAGCTAAGAGAGAATTTGAAGAATGGAAACAAACAGAATTGGCTTCTTTACAAGAACAATATCAGACTCAAATAGATAATTATAAGACTGCATACGAAACTCAAATAAAAGAAGGTAAAAGTCAATTTGATTTACAAGTGGAATCTCTAAAACAAAAATTTAATTTAGCAGAAGAAAGCGATAGAAAAACATATGATTCTCAGGTAGAATCTTTGAGGGAACAATTTGCCACACAAGAAGAAAACGATAAAAATGCATATAATTGCCAATTAGAAGAATGTAAAAAACAGATTGAAATAAACCTTAAAGATAAGTCTGATAATGCATTAAAAGAATGGGAGAAAAGCGAAGAAGAAAGAATTCGCAAAGATGCAATCTCAAGAAGCCAAAATGTAATTCGTGGGCATATGACAGAACAATTAGCTCCATATTTACCCGATTTTACTTTTAATCCCAAAGATGCACGATTCATAGGCTCTCCTTTAGACTTCATTATTTTTGACGGATTATCTGAGGGAGAATTAAAACGCATAATTATTGTTGAAGTCAAAACAGGCAATTCTCAAATGAATGAAAGAGAAAGACAAGTAAAGAACGTTATCAAAGCGGGTCTTATTGAATATAGAGAAATGCGAATACAACTTAGTTCAAATCAACTTAATAAAACTGAGGAAGAACCAAAAATAGAAGATAAACCAGTTGTTGCAAAAAAACCATTATCTTCATTTAAATTAGACCTTTACGGGGGCGAAAAAGATTAATGAATCCTAATTGCCCAGAGAAGGGTTGTCATAGGCTGTTAAGGGTAAGACATCTAAAATCACTCTTAGGAATGACAGGTTGTCCAAACTGCAAAACATCAGAATCGAAGCCTTATATTTTGACGGCGAAAAAAGAAGGAATGCGTAGATGCTTACGATGTAAACAAGATTACAAGCCAAAAGTTCGAGAAGGATACGGTAGATATTGGATATGCAAAGACCATCCGTGGCAAAAATTCAAAGTAGGCGCGGAAGTTATCAGATGCAAATCCAAGATTAAGAGCGATAACGAAGTCAATGCCATGCTAAAACGATTGTCAGTTGAACAAGCGAGAGAGCGGAGACAACCTAATGTCCGAATGCCATCATAAACATAAAGTTTGTGAAAGTCGTCTTCGTACACTTATCAAAGGTTTCTCATCTCACGTAATAGAGTTTATCTTAGATTTTGTTCTTTTTGATGCTTTTTTAACATATATCTCAAAATCATCTGTATCAATGACATTATTAAACAATGCTATAAGTTCTGGTGTTTTAGCAGTAATAGTAGAGGTTATTTGTTTTTCAATAGGTTATTTTAACGAACGACTCTGGAACAGAAGCCAATGGCAACGTAAAGTAATAGACATAGAACCATAAGACTTATATAGTGGTTTATCATATTAGTTAGTTAGTGATTAAAATGAGTGAAACCAAAAAGTGTCCTAGATGTAGTAATAGTGACCTTAGAAAGCATGGAGTGAGAATAACTGTAAAAGGAAAAAAACAACAATTCATGTGTAAAAGTTGCGGTCACGTATTTTGTCTTAATTAAATAGATGGTGTATTTTATGCCATATAAAAACCCTGAACAAGAACAAGAATATAAAAAAAGGTATAATAAACAATGGAGACTTAATCATCCAGAATCACATAAAGAATACGTTAAAACCCATAGAGAACAAGTTAGAATATCTGATAGAAAATATTGCCAAACCCATCGGGAACTACGTGCATTATCTTGGAAAAATTGGTATCATTCTCCAAAGGGGCGAACTTTGTGGAAAAAGAGAAAAAATAAGCGAAAAAGAGATTTAGGTTGGGTTGAATTAAATTATTATTTTAAGGGGGCTGTTGGTCATCATATAAATAAAGAATATGTTATTTATATTCCAGAAGAACTTCATAACTCAGTACATCATAACGTTTGGACGGGTCAAGGTATGGCAGAGATTAACGATAAGGCGTTCGAGTGGTTAGGGGTTTCCATTTTTAGGTGATAAGATTGGACTTGAACAAACCAATGGTAACAATTGATGGATTTTCTCTCTCATTTGATACGGGTATTTGGATTAAAGAAGATACGCCATTCACGGGTAAGATTGCTAAAGGTGTAGTGCTTTTAATTCCCGTGTACAACACGTCACAACGTTGCTGGTCTGTTTTTGAGAAAGCAATCTATAAATTGAACCCACTACCCGAATTGGTCGTATTCTGCGAAAACAATAGCACAGATAATACTTTACGCTGGGTTTCCAACTTTAAATTACCACATGAAGTAATTCGTCTTTGGTTTAGGAAAGATGCCGCTTCTGCTCCCGAACACGCTTATGACAATATTGCTCATGTCAGAGAGATACTTTTAACGCGAGCAAGAACTTATGGCGCGAAGTTAGCTATATTTCTTGATGACGATTGCATCCCAGAACGTAGAGATTTCATTCAAATGTTTTTAGATAACAAATTGGATATTTGCGGCGGAACATACGTCAGAGATTTTCCCGAAGGAACATATGTAGCAAGTAAATGGGACGTTAACATGCCAAAATCATTGCATCCAAAAAGCAATTTGAATTTAGAAGCTGGAAAGAAAAAAGGATGGGTTGCCGTTATGTATAAATATGATGCTCTTTTAGCTGATGGAAAACGAATATTCGAATGCAGTTGTACAAGTGGTGGTGCATTAGCTCTTAGTCAGAAAGTAATTCAAGATAGACGGTTAGAATTTTATCCAATTCATCGAAGTAGTTGGGGCGGCGTTCATTCTGAAGATTTTGGATTTTGTCTTTATGCTGGAAGTTTAGGATATAAAATTTATCTTGATTTCGATATAAAGT
>Ga0187874_10000222_pt1 | contig 74742 bp, 74 predicted proteins | sample June2016WEW_16_1_3_FD_132993 | JGI IMG/M metagenome (GOLD analysis project Ga0187874, IMG submission 132993) | Peatland microbial communities from SPRUCE experiment site at the Marcell Experimental Forest, Minnesota, USA - June2016WEW_16_150 | ecosystem: Environmental > Terrestrial > Soil >... | reverse complement strand
TGATGGCAGGACTCACTTACGGAAGAAGTCAATCGGTCTTGGAATCCCCAGAAACCGGTCGCAATCCGGACAGATGTAATGTTCCGAATAAGCGTCACTAGAATAGAAAATCATTTTTCCACCGCAGCCTGGACACCCAGGAACAACTCTCTCCATTCTTACGCGCCCACCAACTACTTGCGGTTCCCCAGAGATGGACCCTTTGCTTCAATCAACAGGTGACATGGAACAGCCCGATCACAGCGCCGTCGGTCTTGTTCCAGATCTGGATCGCCTCAGGAGTGGGCAGCAACTTCACCTGGCACCTTTTTCGCTCGAAATAGGTCGCCGCCTCGTCTGAGAGCACTACGTTACCATGTTGCCCGGCACCGATGATGAGCTCTTCTGCGCCCTTTTGATAGACGTGCTTGGCTTCGTCCAGCGAAATGGTGTGCGAGGTGCCATAGACCGCCTTGGACAGTTTTTTCTTCCTTTTCTTCACCTTGCCATTCAGCCGGACGACCACATCGTACTCTACTACCTCCCCCTCGATGGTGATCGAGCCAAACTCGGTCCGGTCGATTCGAGGCCTCATGCTTAATCTCCCTCTCTTGGAGTTAATGGATCAGTTGAACCACTCGACTCGACCCGAGGAAGGTGCGTCAGCCATCTTAGGTTTCCACGGCCTGTGACCCTACACGTGGAGCTAGATAGCAATTGTTACATCACGGGAGAAGACAGCGGCATCGCGAAGACAGACCCTATTGATTGCTTTCATACGGTTGGGTGAGCTCTCCGAGTGATGAAGATCGTCCTCCAAAAGCTTGGAGAAATTCCTGAAGAAAGCGAGAGAGACATCCTAGGCATAATTCAGGAGTGCTACGAAAGGTTGGAGCCTCATGGAGTCGAGATCCTGGACCTTCTTCTGTTCTCGAATCCGTCAAGTATGCATGGGTTCTACTCACGCGAACGTAGCGCCCTGCATGTGGTTTCTGAGGACCTTGGTGAGAGCTTCATTGCAATGCATGATGCTTGGAGGGGGACCTCCAGGATAGGCGTGTGCATGAGTAGGATGAGAGGGTTGCCGCGGCTTGTTCAGATGGGCACCTTGAGGCATGAAGTGGGTCACTCGGTCCTGCATGGCTCCATGGAATATTATGAGTTCCCGATCAGTGCACCGTTAATAGAAGCTGCGGAGAGATTAGGGTTCTCGAAGGAATATTCATTCAACTTGCTTTACCTGATCTCGATTGCGGTAAAGGACTTCGAGGTTACAAGACTGCTTGCAGAGAAAGGATACGTTGATGATCAAGTTGCCTACTCGAATCACGTGTTAAGAACCTCGAGTGAGGATCTGGATGCTTGGCAGCTCTCTAAGGGCAACCCCGCTAGCATGTCACTATGTCTGGCTGGAAGACTGAAAGATACAGCATGTCTCATCGCATTACAGCCAAAGCTTAGTGAGCAATCCGTAGCAGATACACTGAGAGGGCAGCTATCGTATCTGCCACAACCGATTCTTGATGAAACGTTGAAAACTCTGAAGAGGTTTCCGGAAGCAATGGTAGGCGATACCTTCCAGAATGTGGCTGCAACGACGAAGATGTTTCTTGAAGACCTACTTCAACCTCTCTTTGTTCAGTCTCAAGGTGGGTGAGTCGGAAATCGACTTGGCCAGATGGCTCAAGCTCATTGAGTATTCCTCTTAAGGAATTGGCTTTTCTCTTCACTGGGTCAACAGTTCTAGAGGTCGTACACTATTCCTGGTATCTTTGGAAACGGTCCGGGAGGACGGCTGGCAACTTTGAGCGGAGTCAGTAATTTCGAAGTTGTGGCCGCCGCGGCTGTCAAGAAATTCCGAGAGATGATTGATGAAGTACAAAGCTCTGAACACCCGTGTCTAAAACCGGGGTCCTGCACAATGAACCCACCGTACGGTGGGGCCATATCCCATTGGCCCCACGACCTGGTTTATATGTACCAGTAAATTGGGGTCAGAATCCCCTCCCCCGCACCAACGAGACTGCAGGCTCGAAGGCACGTTTCAAGTTGTCCATTCATTAATACTCTCGCCATGTTCCTCCGCATTTCGTACATCTGAAGAACTGGGTCGAGCCTTCATCGCCTCCTCGCGTCTGCACCATCCAATAGAAAGCCTCACCATGTCCACATTTTTGGCAGATGACTGACGTTGTGGGTAGAGTCTGTATGCTCTTCTCCTCTTCCTTACTGATTACCACGACAGATTCCCTTGCAGTTCCAAGTTTCTTTACCATCGGATCCGAACGTCTAGTCTCTTCCCCACACCTTGGGCATACAAGCACAACCGCTTTTTCCTTCTTTCTTGGAATCATTGCCAGATGACATTTTGGGCAGAACTGCATGATGAGTAACGACCGAATTGCGCTCGTGCAGTTTGATACGGATTTAACCCTTCCTTACTTCGGTGAAAATCTGTCAATGAGCCATTCTTTTCATAGAGAACTCTGCGAACAGTCAAAGCCAGCCGGAGTTGGAGATCTTACCTTCATTGTGTAGTTCTATTGTCGCCGCTAGGTCTGTTTTGCCACTTTGATCTCGATTGTTGAGACGTTTCGTACTTGTCCTTCCTCGCCCAGTTGCTCGGTTCCTATGATGATGTCTTTCACCTGAAGCTTGCCTTCGAAGAATCTTCTCCTGCACACTTCGACGACGTCAACAGCTGCTGATATCGCCCGCCCTCTCGCTTTAATTGAAAGCTCACTGCTGCCGCTGCCTAATTGCATAATGATAGCCGTAACATACGCCATAATGGGCTTCTGCCCAATGAAGATGGTATTGGGGGCGCGTCCGCTCTGCCGAGTAGGTAGGGTCGGTTCGATTTTTTCCTGTTCCGTCATGTTATGCTCACCACTTTCGATCTCTGTTAGACATTGGATAAGACCAAGAATTTGAACCCTCTGTCTATGCCCATGACAGGGGCCGCCCTCTACTTAAGTATCCTTCGCCGGATTCAAATTTTCGTCCGCGGAACTTCAACCTTGTCGCGAGTGGGCCCCGCACACGGTAATTTACCGTTACCAGTTCCTTCGAGTGTATGTCCTCTGACGACTCAGTACCCAAATTTCAAGGAACACAAAAAGTAGGGGGTTCTGATTGGATTCTTCCCGCAACAATCGTTGCTCGTTCAGCGGATGTGTGAGAGCTTACTGGTGCGGGCAGAGCAAACTAAACTCTAGGACAATTCTTCTTGTGTAAAGGGAAGATTTCTGAACTGTTCGTTTCGAAACCACATTTATCGCACACAAATCGTTGTCCTTCCTTTTCGAACTTAGACATCATGGCTAAACAACGCCATCAGTAATACAAACATCAATGCTTTATCGCTTCCCATACATCAACCTCGATAAGCCACGGCTTATGTGTGCTGGTAAGTTGCGGTCAGAACCCCCTTCACCACCTCTGACTTAGAGACGCTGTGTGTGGACTATCGGGTTACTTTATGCCTCGAACCATCCTCACTCGGTCGCGAACTATGCTGAATTCGTTGCATCCAAAACCAGTCCAGTAAACTCGCCCAACGCCGCGGAATCTGGATTTGAACCACGCATATTACTATGAGGGCAACTCCTTTCCTATCTTTCGTAGACTTACAGGACTTTCTTCAGGGCCTGTAGGTTGAATGTTGTATTGGCGCAACCATTCCTGATTAGAGGCACATTTTGACCTGGCAGCCCCGTCTTCTCTAACAGCCCTTCAGCTAACTTGATCTCCTCGCCGCAGGCGACTCCCACAAGCGCTTCATAACTGCCTTCTTGCAGAATCTGATGGATACACGATCCACCTGGCAGAACATAAACATCGTACCCTTTCTCCTCCCCAGCGACCGTCGCTTGGTTTACCAGGCAGTCTGGTGAACAGTGAGAGCAGCTGTATGATGGAATGGTAGAATCGAAGACGGCTTTACATCGATTGTCCATATACTTCCTTGAGCAGTGAGGAAGCAGTAGCACTCGCCTGGAAGTTTTTACGAATCTTTCCCGGTTGTTGAAATTCTTAGTCTGGATATCTATCAAGTCCTCGAGGAGCGTCAGAGCTTGAGTAAAATCCAACCCTGTGATCTCCTGAACTCTGAATCGTTCAAGAAGACGCAGAGTTACCTCGCCAATTCTTCTGTGCAGCTTTCTCTTTTGGGCAGCCACCGCAATTCCTGTGAAGAACGATTGGGATAGCCGTGTCAGGTCGAACTTGAATTGGTAAGGCATGAGTCTCGCATTACCGCGAGGAGCAATAAGCTCACGGGACGAGTCTTAGTTTTGGAAAATCCACCTCTGCGGAATCCTCAGCATGCTAGCTGCCATATGCGTCAACATCGTCAGTTCAATACATTCCCACATAGCTTCGAAAGTTCTTCATCGTCTGATGGTAGTCGGTTCTAGTAACGAGAGTCTATACTCACAGCAGAAGCGTGCCTACGGAAGATTCCCGTGAAGATAGCTTTTAGCCGAGTAAAGCGTCACCGCCAATTAGTGTTGAGGTTGACGGAAATTCTTGACGGCGTGCACCAAGTAGATGGTGTGAATGCGAACAGCTATTTGGTGTTTGACAAGGATGGTTCTCTGATTCTCGTTGACACAGGAATGGCGAAGGACGGTAAGAAGATAGCTGAATACATCATATCTAAGCTCGGTCGGCGGCTCTCAGATGTTAGAACCATCGTTTTGACGCATTGCCACATGGATCATTCCAGAGGGGCCGCCAGCCTCAAGGCATCCACTGGAGCAAAGCTGGCCGTTCACGAGGCGGATGCTGACTTTGTTTCCGGGAAAGCCCTCCATCCTTCTCCTCGGGGTTTCATGGGATTCTTCTTCTCGCTGCTCTCACCTTTCTTCAGAATGGCGCCAGTTGAACCAGACTTGAGGTTGAAGGAAAATGACATCGTCGGAGAAAGCCTCCTGGTGGTGCACACTCCAGGGCACACACCTGGCAGCATAGCTCTCTACGACAAGAACCGGAAGGTCGTGTTCGTTGGCGATACACTCCGATATCACGGTGGGAAAATAGAAGGGCCCCCAAGACCGTTTACGCCTGACATGAGTCAAGCGAGACAGTCGATTCAAAAAATTTCACAGCTGAGCTTCGAGACAATGTTAAGCGGCCACGGAAAGCCACTCGTGTCGCCTAAAGCCTGTGACATGGTGAAGGACGCCGCAAAATCGATCTGAGCAACTTCAAGCTTGGCGCAAACTTAGCCGGCTTGTTCTACCATAACACAGAGCTTGACCGAGCATTCTGATGCGCGTAGTCAAAATTGATTTCTAAATTTAGTGTACGAAATACGGTTGGACACTCATGAAATACAAGTGGGTCGTCCTTACGGTAACTACCGTCGGAGTATTGATGGACGGTATCGACTCGCGAATAGTTATCATTGGCCTTCCGCAGGTCGCTGCGGCATTGCATGCAGATATCGAGCAAGCCGTCTGGTTCACGCAATCCTACGTCCTCATCGGCACCATTGTGCTGCTTCTCATCGGAAGACTCACGGACATAGTGGGAAGAGTAAGAATTTACACCGCCGGGTTCGCGATCTTCACGATCGGTTCGGCTCTAACTAGTGTTTCTCAGGATCCGAATCAGTTCATTCTGTGGAGAGGATTGCAGGGGCTTGGGGTTGCGATGCTGTTCATAAACAGCGTGGCGATGATTGTTGATGCGACTCCAAGGAAGGAGCTTGGGCTTTCTCTTGGAGTTAATCAGATTGCTTTTAGGTTCGGCGCAATGGCTGGGTTGACGTTAAGTGGATTGATTCTATCCTTCTTCGATTGGAGGGCGCTTTTCTACGTGAACATCCCTATAGGAATCTTCGGGACGTTCTGGGCGCATCATAGACTGAAGGAAATAGCCAAAGTAGAGAAGAAGACTCCGGTGGATTGGTTCGGGTTCGTATCTTTTTCGATTTCGATTACGAGTTTTGTGCTTGCGCTGACTTATGATGCGTATGGATTGTCTGAAGAACTTGTGGTTTACGGACTGTTGGTCGTCAGCGCGGTGACTCTTGCAATTTTCGTTGTGTATGAAAGCAGGGAGAAGTATCCGCTGCTCGACTTGAGTTTGTTGAGGATAAGGGAATTTACTGGAGGGGTGATCGCTCAATTGCTGAACGCAATAGCGTGGGGGGCATTTCTTTTGCTGCTCAGCCTTTACCTGCAGCTAATTCTGGATATGAGTCCTCTGGAGGCTGGAGTGGGAATAATACCGTTTGACATAGCGTTTCTTATCTTCGGGCCGTTGAGTGGAAGATTCTCCGATAAGTTCGGACACCTTCCATTCACGACTTCCGGACTTACCCTTGCGAGCGTTGGTCTGTATCTTTTCTCGACCGTCACGATTGCAACCCCAATATTATTCGTGATTGTTTACATGATACTCGTTGGAGTAGGCATGGGGTTGTTCGTTTCTCCAAACATAAGTTCGATAATGGGTTCCGTACCTGAGAAACGAAGGGGGATCGCATCCGCATTTAGAGCAACCTTCTTTCAAGTTGGTTATGTGATCAGCCTCAATGCTGCTGTGCTTATAATGACCCTGGTGGTTCCCTATCAAATGATAACGCAGATAGTATCTGCGATAAACCCGCTTGCGATAACGGCCTCGGACAAAATCCTTTTCATAAGAGGACTCAGCAGCGCGTATTTCTGGCTCGCAATCGTCAACGTCGCTGCGATTCCACCTTCAGTGCTTAGAGGAAGCTCGAAGTACAAACCAAAAGTAAGGATTGTGGAGCAAAACATCCATGGCTGAATCTAATCTGGATTGATGGTTGTCTCGTTTTGATTTCCACGATTTCCGAGGAGAGGGCCATGAGCTATCGCCAAACGTCTGATTTTAAATACAATAGCCAGACAACAGACGTTAGCTACGAGTGTCTTACACCTCGTAGCTGCAACAACAACAGCAACAAGAAGAGGAAGAGGAGGGATGGTAGTGGAACAAGAACAGAAAGATTGGACTTCAGCACGACTAATTTTCGGTAGACTCATCGCAATCGACAAGGGACAGTCTCAGCTGACACTTGAATACAAAGACGGAAACGAATGGGCAACAGAAACATTTACCGTGAACTGGACTGATGACGAATACGACGAAGCATTGGAAGACTTGGGCTCCGACATTACGCTGAAAGTCATCGATCATGAGGCAATCGAATACGAAACAGGCGAGTAGACTCGACCTAGTTAACCTAGGTCAAACCCCTCTTTCTAAGCGCTTTATGTTTCCAAAGCCTCAAGAACTCTGAGGGCTTGCCTGGTGCGCCATCATTTCAGCGCTTGCAGAATTTCTGCAGTTTTCCTGACTCTTCCAATCCTTTTCAGGACGAACTCGATCGAACTCTTATGAGCTTCCGTGGAACGGTCTGACATGGCGTCTTCAGCGAAGACTTGATGGTAGCCATATTCATACGCGAACCTTGCGGTGCTTTCCACACCGTAAGTCGTTGCAATGCCTGCAAGCACAATTGCTTCAATTCCTCCGCGTCTGAGCCTAAGATCAAGGTCGGTTCCGTAGAACGCCCCCCACTGCCTCTTGGTTATTATCACGTCAGAAGGCGCAGGCCCCAGCTCTGGCACTATGTCCGCCCAATCCACAGGCATCTTCCCTCTTGAAGACATTGCAAGGTCAGCGATTGGTTGGAGGGCTGTCTCCTTTGAAAAGGAGACATGCACAAGGAAGACAGGCATCTTGTTCTCTCTGAAAGCGTTAGCCAGTTTCACAGCGTTAGAAATTACAGTCTTCGTGTCGTATGGCTCAGTCGACATCGTCGTGATTCCTTTTTGGAGGTCGATGACTACTAGGGCCGTTTTCGCTTTGTTTAGAATCAGGTCGCTCACTTCGCATCGCCTTGCAAACTGTTACATCCCATCTTCAATATTTCACGCTGCCTACTCAAGATACAGGTTGAAAGAAGTTCTTCTACGTCCAGACTTTCCAAAACCGACAGCTGAAGCCGACTATCACTTCGAGATGTTTCATCTTGCCGACTGGAATTTCGTCTAAGCTGGCGTCCTCAAACCAGTACTATCCGATTGCTGCAGCGTCAATTCGATCGCTCCTGAAAGGTGTTTGGTCAAGACAACGATCTGTTGCATTTAACACACCATTGCGCCTCTCTAAGGTTTAGTGCGCCGCAACTTACACAAGTCTTCATTGTTTGTGCTTGACTTTGTGCGATAGGATTGAAGCCACAATACGGGCAAGGGATTTGTGCTGAATATTTTCCGCATTTATTGCAAAACGGCATGTTTCGAGAAGTGATGGATCAAGGTAATATTCTTTTATCATCATCCATGGGTTTGAGACTCAGAAGTGAAGGAAGCGCGCGACAATGAAGATTGTTGATATTGGAAGAATAGTTGCGATGGACTTCTCACGATGGTACAAATAGAAGATTCTTTGATTATGCTTTGAAGAAGACAAGCAAGAACCGATTTTCCAAGCCACTCTGTCGTTTCAGGGACCGCATTGCTGATAGGAACTGTTAAGAAAAAAAGAAAGAACGTTTGGGATTGTAACATGTATTATCGATTTGCGGGGCTTCTTTAACATGCTCTCGAGAATCCGGATGTCCGTCTCTCGCCGGATGGTTCCGCTTGGCGCGAGGGTTTTCTCTTCCGAGCCGGCTGTCCGTACGCTGATCGTTTACAACGTGCTCCAGGGCATGTATCTTGGGTACATCAGGATCTTTTGGCAGCCGTGGATGGTTGCTCTCGGAATCTCTGTCGCTACAATCGGCGTCTTAGAGAGTGGCGCGGGAAGAAACGGAGCGATATCCGGTTTAATGCAAGTGGTGGGAGGGAGGTTCTCGGACCGCCGGGGACGCAGGAGGCTGATTCTTGCAGGAAGCGGTTTCCTTATCGCGTGCTGGCTGACATCTGCGAGTGCATTCTTCTACGGTTCCTCAGCGCTCGTATACCTCGCCTATCTCCTCTGGGGCCTCAGTCTGCTGTCGCTCCCGGTAATTGACGCGATGATGGCCGACTACATCGAGACGGCTGACCGTTCGAGAGTCTATAGCACAATGCTAGTTGCAAGTTTCATACCCGGTTCAGTTACCGGATTCCTTGCGGGACAGTACGGGGGTTCTCTAAGTCCCCCGCTTCTCCTGGTGCTCGCGGCCGGGCTGGAGACCGTTGGCTTCGGTTTGCTCTTCGCCAAGGTTCGAGACAAAGGGGTAGCGACTGTGATTCACAGGGCTCCGGTCAGTCTTAAGGCTACGTGGGAGGGTATCACCCAGTTCCGAGGGTTCTTCAGCATCTTCATGATGGACGCAACGGCTTGGTCGCTCGGAACTGGAATCTTGTATGCGCTTCTCTCAACTCGGGGTTTCACCCAGTTTGAATTCGGGGTTGTCGCCCTTACGCAGCCCATCGGAGTTGTATTCGGCACCGTTCCGGGTGGGTGGTTGACGCACCGCATCGGTGCGAGAAGGCTGCTTATGATATCGGAAATCCTGGGAGCGTTTATGGTATTGGGATGGGCATTCTACCCGGTTGAGCCTCTAGTTCCTCTATACGGGATCGTGTGGGGTTTCGCGATCTCAACTTGGGTGCCGGCACAATTCCACCTGTCGGCGGCCATGTTCCCCGAAGGGAGAAGGGGAGAAATGCTTGGGGCTCTGGCAACATCGGTCTACCTCGTCCGTATCGCAGGCCCGATAGTAGCCGCGGGGCTGTATCTCACCTTCGGCTACCCGGCTCCCATGGTTGCCGGTGGCCTTGCAATATTCGCAACAATCGTTTTGATTAGGCGATTCTTGCCGCAGGACGATTATGCAGGCGCGTCTGCGCTTCTAAGGAACTTGCCTATCAGGTCAGCCCGTCTTCAAAGCACAACGCCGTAGAGCCTCAAGCAGCATGTTCGTCATGGGAGCGCGCGTCTAAGCAGTCTGACCCAGTTACCGCCAAGGGTGTTGTCGATGTCGGTTTGGGAAAAGCCGACGTCGCCGAGTGCTTCACTAATCTTCTGGAGGTCTGCCGCTGTGTCTAATTCGGCGGGGATGCTTTCAGCTCCAAAGCCACCGTCAAAATCAGAACCGATACCAACGTGGAGTCTGTCACCGGCCAGGTCGCACACATGGCTAATGTGTTTCACGACGTCTGCCAATGTGACTTTGGATTTTCCGTCCGTTTGCTTCCAGTCTGGTTGCAAAAATTTGTTGTACAGCACTGTCCCAATGACGCTTTCGCGTGCTATGAGGGCGGAGATCATTTCGTCGCTCAGCTGCCTGTCAGTTGGGACGATGGTGCGGCAATTGGAGTGGCTGGCTATCACGGGTCCATGGAATAGTTCCAACGCCTCAAAGAAACTAGCCTCAGCAATATGCGATATGTCCAGGATTAGGCCTGTTTTTTCCATCTCTTTCATTAATTCGCGGCCGAGTCCGGTAAGCGGTCCCGGCATTTGTGTACCGCCCGCGTAACGGGTTGCGTGCCAAGCTGGGCCGACGATTCGCACACCAGCTTCAAACCATTCTCGGGCCTGTTGGGGGGTTATGATTGGGTCAGCTCCTTCCATGAGTAAAACCACGCCGAGAAGTGAACTGTCTGGCTTCAGTACGCGGTCAATGTCGGTTCTTGAGCGAATCAGTGCGATACGTGGGTCTTTGGCGAGGTCGTTGTAGTATTCGAGTTGCTTTCTTGCCAAATCATAGGCCTGCTGTGGGGTTTCGTAGCATGGTTTGGCCTTAGGGTCGGGCATGTTGCAGGGCGCGGCCCACAGAGTTGCGAAAACTATGCGTACATCTGCTTGGAGGAGTTCGGGCAAACCAACGGTCGCGATTCCCTTGTCGCTGTCTGGCGGGATTTCGAACTTCCGTTTCTCGAGAGCTGAAAGCCTGAAATCACGTCCTAGCACAGCATTATATGCTATGTCTTCATGTGCGTCGACGATGAACCTGAATGGCTTCTCAAGATGAGAATACGATTTTTCCGGCATAAGCCTAATCCCTAGCTAACCTCAGCAATTCATAATCGTTCTGACGCGCTCAAAAACAACGCGTTGAACAATGTCCTTTTCAAAATTACTTGAACGGACCCAGCCAGGATTGAGGCCAAGTTCCATATCTGGCAACGTCTCTAGAAAGACTCAAGGACGCAAGAAAGCTTGCCACTCTTTATCTGCACCAGATTCCAAGATGGGTCATCATTCACCCATTCGAAAAACGGCCCCAATCATAGGAGCAACAAAAGTAGAACACGTTGAGGACGCCGTGAATGAAATCGAGCTTAAGCTCAGTAATGATGACGTAAAGCGACTGATGAACCATACAAGCCACACTGGATAATGGGATAAACGTAGATCAACGGTTATCGGATAGGATTCCAATTTCGCGTGTACGAACCAATCCCTCCGCACTAAACCCACATGGCTATTCTGTGCCACCCCACTACCACACCATGACCGTTCAAACTACGCGCCTCATTCAAAGGTGCCGAGAAAAGATTAAGCGTCACCCGTTTTCTGGGATGAGTGACGAACATGACGGCCCAACCACGGGACATCACGTTACGACCACAACTGGGAATGTTCGATGCAGTCTCTACGGGCCTTGCCGCGATTCTAGGTGCAGGTATCTTCGCAGTGATCGCACCTGCTGCAGCAATCGCTGGACCTGCTCTACTCATTTCTCTGATCATCGCAGCGTTCGTTGCGTTCTGTAACGCACTTTCCTCAGCCCAGCTGGCAGCTATTTTCCCACGTTCTGGTGGTACCTATGAGTTCGGGCGTCGAATGCTAGGTCCTTGGTGGGGATTTTGTGCGGGCTGGATGTTCCTAACAGCTAACACTGTTGGCCCCGGCGTGATCGCGCTGGCCTTCGGATATTACTTTCACGCCGTATGGGTTGCAATTCCAGCGCGGACTGCCGCGGTCGTGGCAGCATTGGTTATGACCATGCTGAATGCGGTTGGGATTCGGCGGTCCGTGCACGTAACAGATGTGGTAGTAATCATGTCAGTTCTCTCCTTGCTGGCGGTATTCGTGATCGGTCTCCCTGGGGCACAAGCGGTTAACTTCACGCCCTTTGCGCCAAACGGAGTGGTAGGCATTCTGCAGGCGACCGGGCTGCTCTTCTTTGCATATACAGGTTACAGTCGCATTGCCACTCTAGTGGAGGAGGTGCGTAACCCTAAGCGCACTATACCTCGCGCGACGGTGCTGGCGTTGGGAAGCGCTATGATTCTGTATCTTTTGGTTGCTACTACGGCTCTAGGTGTGTTAGGTGCGGCGCGGTTATCGCGGTCGTTGTCGCCTCTGGAAGCAACTTTGACCGCAGTTGGCAGCGGGGTTGGAGTTGCTATAGTGATTGCGGGCGCGCTATTGACCACGTTCAATGAAGGTCTCTCAGATCTGCTTGGCGTCTCGCGTGTGGCTTTTGCCATGGGACGTGAAGCTGATTTGCCACGAAGCCTAGCTCATCTCGGCCGGGGGCAAAATCCTTGGCGGAGCGTTGTATTCGTGGGTGTTATTGCGATGCTGGTTGCTGCCTTCGCTCCGTTCGAGGTTGCAGTCGCGGTGTCTAGCTTCGGGACATTGCTGTATTACAGTGTGACCAACCTATCCGCGCTAAGGCTGCGAAGTCAGCAGCGAACATTTCCGCGTTTGCTCGCGGGGGCGGGTCTGTTCGGCTGTCTTGGTTTAGCCTTGGCTCTCGTCCCTCAAGAAATAGGCATCGGACTTGTGATTCTTCTCGCAGGCATAATCATTCGCAGTTTGAGGCTGTCGGTAATTAGGAGGGTCAAGCCAATGTCTCCGAGCGCTAGATGACATGGAACCGCGTCATCAGACCCATACTTAGCGCGGTCCTTCTTGAAGTTCTGGATGGTCGTTGGCATTTAGCAAGGAAAATGTCATTTGGATCTTTTCTTTGAGCGATTGTCTATTTATCCGCTTAACCAACTAGTAGCAACTGTGGAGCGAAGAGGCGCATTGTATGAGGGAGCGTGGTACGCTAGGAGCGGCGGTAAGCTTCGCGAACTGTATACCATAATGCATTTGCCATACACGTCGATGGTTCTCGCTTACGTTTTGATCGGCGCTGCCGTTTCGCCCTCGGTACACCCGTCCCGACTAATACTCACGCTGTTAGCCTACTTCTTGGGGCTGGGGCTTTCGGCTCACGCCTTGAATGAACTTCATGCGAGGCATTGGGGTGAAAACTTGACTCGCCACGAATTGGAAGTCTTATTCCTTGTGCCATTGGTAGCCGCGGTCTCGATTGGGTCATACGGCATGCTCATACTATACGACGCGTCCCGCTCCCTGATTGCCCCTCTGATACTCTTGGTTTTCATTTCCATGGAAACTCTTTTCTTGATTGCCTATAACTCGGACATTGCGAAGGGACGATTCCACAGCACAGCCTCATTCGCCTTCTCATGGGCGGCTCTGCCTGTTTTAATTAGCTTCTACGTGAACGCTCTAACCATAACGCTCTCCGCCGTCCTAGTTGCCTTAGCGATGGCCGCAACAGCCGCGATAGAAATTATCCTCTCACGGTGGTGCAAGGATTTCAGGCGAAAGAGCCCTACTCTCGAATTGCAGTTCGCAGACAGAACCAAACAGGATCTGAAAGCGCCGGAACTTATCGCCAGCCCTGAGAAGTCCTTGAAACTAATCGTAGTTGCCGTTGACCTCCTCAGCATAGGGTTGATCGTTCATAGATTGCTAATTTAAGCCGCAGACTCTCAGCGTAAGCGTTCCAGGAGCTTCCCACCGGATTCGTGGAAAGGGCTAGGTAGCTTGGTCGTTCTGGTGGGAGTAGTATTTCCATTCGGTTTTCTTGGACAAGCATTATAATGCTGGGGGAAGCCCCGTTTGCGCGGGGTTTCCAGAAGAGGCTCGTTCGGTTTGCTAAAGAGCACACCGATGAAACGATTCTACTTGGCCCTGCCTACGAGGTATGAGGACCAGGTAATCGAAACCCTCGGCGGACTCGGGACAGTCCAGTTAATCACGGATTATACGATCAACGGCTTCAAGAGAGTTGACACCGTTGAGAAATGTGAGAAGTATGTGAAACTTCAACAGAGGATCGGTTCCATCATAACAACCCTCCCGCCTGAGAAAGTTACGAAGAAAAACGTCTTGCGCTTCCTGAAGAAAAGCGCCGCTAAACCCATACAGAAAGCAACCGACTCTCCAAACGCTAGCTTAGAGCAGATTGAATCACGAGTTCTCGAGACAGAAACGAAGCTAGACACCTCGGTCGGAAAATTAGAGGCGCTGCGCTCCAACCTAAAAGAACTCAAAACCCTAGACGAGACCCTCCTGATTCTCAAGAAACACGACCTCAGGGCAGACGCACTCGGGGGCTTCGAAAACATCTTCGTTAAAGCCGGTTTCATAAATAGAGCATTTTCAGAGAAACTCGAGAAATATGTCGAAGGAACCGAAGTGAAATTTGCGAAATGGCCTGACAAACGCGAGGAAGATTTTGTTTTTCTTCTAGGCCTCAACCGTGACAAGCAGTACATGGAAGAGACTCTAACACGACTCAACTTTGCGGAATTAACCATCCCCAAAGGAGTATCACCCGATCCTGTAGAGGCCCTAGATCAGAATCGAGCATCTATCGTCAAGCTCCAGCGGGAGATTGGTGATGTTGAGAAAAATGTGAGAAATATTTGTGAAGAGTTTCAGAGCAAGGCGGCGGGGTTCGAACCAGTGGTCCGTAGGGCCCTGGCCATAGAGGGCGCCAGGTCGGCTTTCGGGCGAACCGAGACGCTAAGCTTGGTTCATGGCTGGGTTCCCGCGGAACAGGAAGCCCCCCTTAGTGAGACAGTTGAAGCGTCATCGAATGGCGCCGCCGTTCTTAGATTCAGTGACCCAGCACCTGGCGACAAGCCCCCTGTTCGAATTAGCAATAGGGGGATCGCAGGGTCTTTTGAACTGTTTACGAAATTAAGGGGAACTCCTGCATACAATGAAATTGACCCCACTCTGATAGTCACCGTTCTGTTTACGATCATGTACGGAATGATGTTCGGGGACATCGGGCAAGGTGCCCTGCTTCTGGTATTGGGCTTGGTCTTCAGCCGACTTCAACGGAGCTTCTTGGGAATTCCTGCCGGAGCAATGAGGAAGTTGGGAGGTATCCTAGCGACATGTGGCATATCCGCTATGTTCTTCGGGTCACTTTACGGTGAATTCTTCTTATCCGAGGCTTTCCACCCCATCTTCGTAAATCCAATCCAGGGCCAGGCCACCATGATCATAGTGGCACTTTTGTTCGGGGTCGTACAATTATCCTTAGGACTGGTTCTCAAAATTGTGAACCTGGTTAGGGCAAGGGCAATGACCGAAGCCGCCTTCGGAGGGGTTAAGCTCGTTTACTACGTAAGTGGCGTGGCGCTAGCTGTAAAGTACGCAACGAGCATGTCATTAGCAGTTTTCGCTGAAAACCTATGGCTTACGACTCTTGCACTCACCTGCCTCCTAATTGTCTTCCTCTCCCCAACAATCGAGGGCGTTATGAAACACGAGTTCAAATTCGGTGAAGGTATAATGAAGGGCGCCTCGGAGTTCATCGAGACGTTCCTCTCATACTTGACCAATTCGATTTCTTACGTGCGGTTGGCCGCGTTCGCGATAGCTCATGCAGCTCTCGGCATATCAGCGGTCATAATGGCAACGACAATCGGTGTCATACCCGGCTTTCTTGTAATGAATTTCCTAGGAATGACGATCGAGGCGCTTGGGGTTTTCATACAATGCATGAGGTTGACATACTACGAATTCTTCACCAAGTTTTATTCTGGGAACGGAGTCCCATATCGTCCGTTCTCGCTCCCGAAAATCCTCGGAACCGTTAAATAATGAGTCCCAACGCCAATGGCCACGGTCTTGTTGAACCCTCAAAGAAGTTCGCACTGGAAGAGAAATCTGTTACTACTGTCTCCGTTTCTCGTGGCCCTGTTCTTGTTCACATTTTCTGTCGCAACCACATTTGCTCAGCAAACAACCACACCACAAACGACGGGGAGTTACGACATACTAGGCGCTGGCTTGGCAGTTGGTCTCTGCGGGATTGGTGCAGGCTTAGCTATTTATGGGTCTACTTCAGCCGGGCTGGCAGCTATGGTCGAAAGGCCTGAGCTCACAACTTGGGTTCTTGTTTTTGCTGGCTTAGGTGAAGGGATTGCTATCTACGGGTTAGTCGTTGCTATCCTAATTCTAGGTAGACACTAGTTAAGTTAGTAGCGTTTAGTCCTGAACTCCGAACAAATCGTTCAAGATAACTTCCTCACCCAAGTTCAATTGTTTGCCTGTTACGATTGAAATCAGGTTCTTCGCCTCACACTCACACAGCAGAAGGTACGCGATTATGTATCCAACCTGAAGCGGGTCCGTTGTCAAAACTGTTGAAGCGTCGCCGTAGAGCTGCTTGAAGAAAACTCGTTCGAGGAGCAATGATGAACCCTTCTTGAGCAAGTTTGCGGCTTCTGAGGCGAGTTTAGAATAGCCCGTAGTCAGCAGGTTCGGGGCCTCCTGTAGTTGGCTTTGGAGCAAGGCTCGCAGCGTTGCCTTCGGAAGGGCATAGGATACCGGGATTGTGGATTCTTCTATGAGCTTTGCAGAAGCTTCTCTCGTCTTTAAGGAAAACACAGTGAGCAAGTTTCTCAGGTCTATTTCTTCTCCAATTAGATCCCGGGCTCCCTGCATTTTTCCTGCCAGCCCCCAGACTTTGCTGAAGTAGATCTTATCGAGAGCTGCTTCAAGGATCATGGTTGTTCCGCTCTCGTCGTATGCTTGAAGCTTCTCGAGAATTGGGCGATACTGGGTATCCCTGAGAAGGGATGCCACTTCGTCCACGTCTTTCGCTTTGAGGAGCGCAGGAAAGTTCACGAGGGTATACTCTCTTTGCAGAGGAATGAGGGCTTGTTCTTCCGCGTTTTGGCCGCCGTGTTTCGCCCTGATTATTCTCTTTATGTTCTCTACTTCGAATCTAGCGGAGTATCTGGTGAGCAGATCCTGCATCTTCCCTTGGGCGGAACGACGTACGAAAAAGAACCTCTCCACGAGTTTTTTGAGAATGATGTTTTCTAATGTTGTTGCGTCCTGTTCTTGCGTGGGCAGTTGACCAATCTCAACCGCGTACTCTGTCTTGAGCAAGTTGTCGGAGACGTCTCTCAGGGTTTTTGCCTTGGCTAGAATTTGCATGTCACGCGGGGTTATGAGGTGGGTTCGCAACCCATGTGTTCGGGTGACGAGGTAAACGCTCGCTCCTCGTCTCATCTATTTTGTTCCTCTGATTAACGCTTTTACGCGCTTGGCTCTGAAGAATTCTTCGAGTGTTTCCTCTTCAAGTCTGCCCTCAATGTATCGTAGGGTTTCAACTATGTTCGGTAAGATGACTCTTTCTAGGGCGTTTACTTTGCGGTTCGTTAACATGAGTTCTTGGGCGATGCTTTCTATCCTTGCTTCGGCTTCGGCTATGCTTAGCAATTGCCCCATTGAGCTTGTCAGTTGCTCTGCGGCGGCGTAGGCTGAAGGGTCTGTGATTGAATTAATTTCTGGCTTCTGTCCCTGCACAATCTCAGGCACCAAGACGCCCATAACGCTGCGTAGTCTTACTTTGGCCTCTAGAGGTTTGACGGTGAAGGCTTGCGATTGAAGCTGCGAGTAACCGAGCGTCATGTAGGCTGTTCTCAATGAACCATAAGCTTCCATGAGTCGTTGTTCAAACTCATGTCGAACCTTGATTTTGGCTAGGAGTCTATTGGTCTCCGCCGCTAAGTTGTCTCGTTTCATCTCGAGAAGTTCTTTGCCGCGTTTTGTGAAGTCTAGTTGCTCGCGTAGTCTGAGTAGAACTCCTCTTGTAACGGCGACTCTTCCAAGGCTCATTATGACTTAGGCGCCTGTTCTTCGTTTGCTACGTGTTTGGGGTGATACTTCTGAATGTATTCTTCATGAATTCTGGTCAGGGCATTTTCTGGTAGTATCCCTAGGAGTGACCAAGCTATGCCAAGGGTTTGTTCTATCGTCCTATTCTCGAATTCGCCTTGTCTTACCAGCCGTGACTCGAAATCGTCAGCGAATTTAAGATAAAGTCGCTCTTCTTCACTCAAACCGACGTTGCCAACTATTCTCGCAAGGTCGCGAGCCTGTCTTCCCCTTGCGTAGGCCCCGTACAGTTGGTCGGCCACATCCCCGTGATCCTCTCTCGTCTTACCTTTCCCTATGCCCTTCCGCATCAGTCTACTTAGGCATGGTAGGACGTTGATCGGTGGATAAATTCCCCTCATGAATAGTTCTCGGTCCAGGAAAATTTGGCCTTCCGTTATGTATCCGGTCAAGTCAGGGATCGGATGTTGAAGGTCTCCCCCGGGCATTGTCAATATGGGCATCTGGGTCAAGGAGCCGCGTGAGCCTTCGATAACTCCTGCTCTCTCGTATATGGATGCTAAATCACTGTAAAGGTATCCCGGGTACCCTTTTCGACTCGGGACCTCTTCCCTCGCAGCGCTCAATTCCCGAAGGACCTCCGCGTAGTTCGTCATATCGCTTAGGATTACCAGAACGTGCATACCAAGGTCATAAGCCATGTACTCCGCAACAGTCAACGCTATTCGGGGAGTGAATAGCCTTTCGATTGCTGGGTCATCTGCTAGGTTTAGAACGACCACGGATCGTTCCAGCGCCCCAGAGGTTCTGAATTCATCTATGAAATATTCTGCTTCGTCATGGCGCAGGCCCATTGCTGCGAACACGAGCGCAAACTCTTCTTTTTCCCCGAGGACGGTTGCTTGTCGAGAGATTTGCGCGATCAGTTTGTTGTGTGGTAAGCCGCTCTCCGAGAAGATTGGGAGTTTCTGGCCTCTCACTAGGGAGAGCATCCCATCGATGGCCGAGATTCCGGTTTGGATGAAGTTGTTCGGGTACACTCGAGCTTTGGGATTAATTGGAGCTCCATTAATGTCCCGGGATTCGTCAGAGACGATTGTAGGTAGGCGGTCCACTGGTTCGAATACTCCGTTGAATACTCTTCCCAGAAGTTCGTTGGACAGAGGTATCTTGAAAGCCGAGCCCGAAAAACTCAGGATTGAGTTGGATTCGAGTCCCATCACTCCGCCGAAGACTTGGATAACGGCTTTGCCCCTTCCAACCTCCAGGACTCTGCCCATTCTATCGATTCCGTCGGGGGCACGAACCTTGACCAACTCATCATAACCGACGTTCTCCACATTGTCAACCATTACGAGGGAGCCTTTGATTTCGCTCAGCCCCTTGTGGATTAATCCATACGTTTTTCCTAGCATCGTTCCCACAAGCTCCTAGGCTTCGAGGTCATACTCCCGCCCGATCTTGACAAGTGCGTCTTGGACTTCTGCTGTGAGCTTGGCGACTCCTTCCACGCCGCTCTTTTCTTCTTTGGCTCTCTCCATTCTCTTAATGTAGGGTAGTTCCTTTATTTTCTCGGCGGGAACTCCGTTCCGCACGAGAATGCTGGACCTTTCATAGAAGTCTATGAGCATCTGGAGCAAAGCTAGTTGTTTCTCCATATCGCAGAAGGCGTCGACCTCATGGTAGGCGAACTGCCTGAGAAAAGCTTCTTTTATCAGCTCGGCTGAGAGGAGCATTAGTCTTTGGTCGTCGGGGAGGGCGCGTTCGCCCATTATCCTTGCTATGGATTCGATCTCTGAGGATTCGCTTAGAATTCTGAGGGCTTTAGTCCGCAATTCTTCGAAGTTGCCACTGAGTTTTCCTTTCCAGTAAGCCGCGATTTTCTCTGAGTAGTTACTGAAGCTCTCGGCCCAAGCACCCGAAAGCCTGTCCACGTATAGGCTGTAGCTCTTCAACCAATGTATGGCTGGAAAGTGTCTGCTGTAAGCAAGATCGCGGTCTAGAGCCCAGAATACTCCAGTGAATCTCAATGTGTGAATAGTGACTGGTTCATTGAAATCTCCACCAGGAGGTGAAACGGCTCCAATGATCGATACTGAGCCCGTTCTTGCTGGTTCTCCCAGCGCTACTACCTTCCCCGCCCTCTCGTAAAACTCAGCTATTCTATCCGGGAGGTATGCGGGGTATCCGCCTTCGGCAGGCATCTCCTCCAATCGGCCCGAAATCTCACGTAGAGCTTCAGCCCATCTAGAAGTCGAGTCGGCCATTATTGCGACGTCGTACCCTTGGTCACGGTAGTACTCGGCCATGGTTACTCCTAGGTATATGCTGGCCTCTCTAGCAGCAACTGGCATGTTACTCGTGTTCGCGATGAGTATCGTTCTCTCCATGAGGGGCCTACCGGTCCTCGGATCGGTCAGTTCTGGAAAGTCTGTGAGTACTTCGCAGATCTCATTTCCTCTCTCCCCGCATCCGATGTACACGATGACTTTGGAATCACTCCATTTTGCAAGGGAATGCAACATCACGGTCTTTCCTGTTCCAAACCCTCCCGGGATGCTGGCCGTTCCACCTTTGGGAAGAGGGAAGAACGTGTCTATCACTCTCTGCCCCGTCACTAGCGGTTCCTCCAGAGGGATTCTTTCGCCAGGCCTGAATGGTCTCGGAATTCGAATGGGCCACTCTTGCATTAACCTAAGGTCTATCTGGACTCCATCGGGAGTTTCAAGTCGCCCAATCGGTTCGTCCACCGTGTAGTCGCCCTCATTTATCGAGAGCACCTTGCCCTTACTGCCCGGAGGAAGCATTATTCTATGAACGACCGCAGGCGTCTCCTGAACAAGGCCAAGAACAGTTCCTCCCTCGATCTTGTCCCCCGTTTTCACTTCGGGTTTGAAGTGCCACTTCTTTTCCCTAGATAGTGTGTTTACCCGAACGCCTCTGCCAATGAAGGGCCCCATCAGCTTCCTGATGGTTTCCAGCGGTCTTCCTATCCCATCGAGGATACTGTCAAGAAGTCCTGGGCCAAGCTCTGCCACAAGTCGCTTACCTGTTGCATTCACCATTTCTCCGGGGCGAAGTCCGGTCGTCACTTCGTAGACTTGAATCGTGAATTCTCCGGCGCCAACTCCTATGACCTCTCCAGCTAAGTGTTCGTTTCCCACTTCAACTATCTCGCCCATCTCAATGTCAGAGATTCCGGTTGCAATGATGACGGCACCACTGATCCACCTTATCTGGCCCAGCCTGCTTGACTTACTCATTCGCGTCACCAGGTCCAAAAAGGATTTGGCCAATCGTTCCCTCCAGCTTCCGCGAGGCGGCGGCTAGTCGCGCTTCCAAAGTATTGTTGAAGTATTGAACCCCGTCTTCTGTGGAAACCAATACGCCGCCTAAGGTTCTTGTCGGCAGCGTCTCGAGGTGAAGAGTGACCTTGTCATTCTTGACCTTGCTAGCTCTTTCCGTGATAGTACCTAGAAGGTTGCTAATCGCTTCCTTGTCTCGCAAGCTCGTTTCGACAATGAATTTGCTTCCGTTCATCTTGCTGATTCCTTCAAGAGTGAGGTTGGCAAGAAGTTCATTGTATTCCCGTCCACCATTCTCCGCCATTTTCGTGACTCTTTTCTCAACCTCTTCGAACACTCGTTTCGTCCATCCGGATTTGACTCGGAGAAGGTCTCCCTTTCGGTCCATTCTGGCGACGGCTAGCTCCGCCTTCTCTTGGGCGTCTATTTTCCCACGTAACGCCCTCGTTCTTTCATCTCTAAGGTTCGCAGCTTTTGCGTTAGCTTCAGCAACTATTTTCTCAGCTTCCGCTCGGGCGGCTTCAAGAATGCTGGAAGCTTCTTCCTGAGCTTTTCTCTCGATCTCGGACTGCAGTGCTTGTAGGCTCAAAGTTTTCCTCTCAATGTCTCCTCAAATAGGCGTGCAATGGCTTTCTCGAGGTTCTGCTGTGCGACCTTCTCTAGGGAAGAGCTCTTTCGCTTGTACTCTTCTTGTATCTCCGCCTTCTTGCGTGCAATCTCATCGTTTCTTGCTTGCTTCAGTTTTTCCCAAGCGGGATCGGAATCAATTGCTCCTAAGGCCACTTCTGCTTTCTCGCGGGCCTGTTTCAGAGTGGCCTGTGCTTCTTCTTTGGCTTTTCTGACTTCTTCCTCAGCATTTTTCTCTCTAGCGATTAGGTCTTGAAGTTCTTTAATGTCGGTCGACAAGTCTCCGATTCAACTCTCGAACTTTAGTTCTGCTCCAACCGACTGTGTTACTAGTGCCCGAAGTTCACGGAGCCTGTCTCCCGTTGGTCCGCTAAAATCGGGTATTACGGCTATCACCGGTCGTTGCCTCTCTCTTGCTAGGAGTGCTTCCCTTTGCTTTTTTAGCGCGCTGGATAGATTCTCAGTAATGATTATGACATCATACTTGTCCTCTCCAAGAATTCTATCAAGGGCAACGGCCGCCTCTCCGGCATCTCGAACCGGAAACGCGATGACTCCCGCCATCCTGAATCCGAGTGCAAGATACTTGTCAGCAATTATGGCTACTCGATCTTCGTCTTGCCCCATCTTCTTCTCTCCCGCCCCGCCATTCTAAGTATCGTTTCACTTATTGGCATCCTTAGTGGCCAGAGGTGTGTTCGACCCGTCACTCTGGCTACGTAAAGTTACCGACCTGAAACGCCATGTGAAAGAACGGAAGCCCAGTACGCCAATATGGCAATCCCAGCGAGGATCAGCAGTACGGCTAAGAGCCAAACGGCCGATGGGGTAACGTAGGGTACCGCGGCCGAGTACACGAGGTAAATCACTGTACTCGTAATAAAGAGTCCAAGAATCCATAGAAGTATTCCAGCAACACGTGAAATGTATCCCACTAGAATGGCCTCCTGAATAGGGTGCTCGACTTCCTGCTGAAGCGTGCCAGCTCGTTAGTTAGAAGGATAGTTCCGCTAAATAACATCAATGCTGTCCGAAGAAAACGCACTGTTCGCAGGGGCCTCGGCTAAGCTCCACCTAGGCTGACTACTAGGTCTGATATGAATCCCGCCGTTAACCCGACAAAGATGCCGAGCATTAGAATGTCGTACGTGACTTGCCTTCTTCCCGAATTGTACATCAACATGGTGACATAGATCAACGCGCCCCCAGCTAGGCTGAGGAAGAAGATGTAGGCCAAAGGCGAAGCCCAGAGGCTGCCCAGCAACGTACCAATGAAAGTGGGCCCACCCCCAATCAACCCGGCCAACAGAATGAACCTGTTACTCGGTCTCTTCGAAAGCCCAGTTAGGGGGGCGGCTATTCCAAATCCTTCAGTCGCATTGTGGGCTGCGAATCCAATGATCAGCATCAAAGCTAGCCCTAAAGATCCTGACGCATACGACTGGCCTATTGCGAGTCCTTCGCTCAAATTGTGTGCCCCAATGCCAATGGCTATCATCATTGAAAGCCTGTAGCTGCTCACTTGCTGCAACAATTGCAACTCGCGCTTCTGGTTACCGCTACTCGAACTCCTAACCCTGCTTCCAGCTGGGATTGGCTGCGGGGTGTCGCTCATGTAGCGGCATCCATACCAAGTCAATCCCAATAGACCGAGGGCAAGTCCTCCGAACATTGCGAGAAGGTCGGTCGCCCCGTCAATCATGGGTGATTTTCCAACGAAGGCACTGAAGGTCGTGTCTAAGGCTGATTGCCACGCGTGGCTGAAAACATCAATTATCAAAAAGATCAGAATTCCAATTGCAAAGGCGTTGAAGAATCCCTTCGCCTTTGAGCTCAATCCCTGAAGCACTGCAATTGGCAGCCCAAGAAAGATGGTTAGGCCAGCAAAGGCGCCAAGGATGAGCAGTTGAGAATAGTTGACCAACCTACTTGGAACCCGCCAGGCACGACATGACGTATGGCATACTTAATGTTGACTCATTTCACTAAAGCCTGTTTTCCTGTTGATTGGGAGGCTGGTTCATCTAATGACAGTATCCGTTTGACTTCAGATTCTTGGATTTGCAATTGCGAGGACAGTAGCTCAGTGGAAACTGCCGGGTTGTGGGTTCTTATTTCTGAAAGCACTTCTTTGAGATACTGGTCGTACGCAGTGGCTTCATCCCATTTGCTCTGGAATTGGCGTAGGAATACTTGTGCTAGTCCCTCGGAGGGGATTACGTAGCCTTCCCGGGTGGGTTGATTCTCGCCAGCGCTGCTCGGTAATCCTAACACTGTGTAATTGTTGTCTATCACGGTATACCTCAAATCACTTACGAGTATGCCCGGATGAAATCTTATCTCTGCCCCAACTTCCCGGTACCTATTTGCCACAACGACTCTGTCAGGCGTCCTTGGTAGGAGGTATTGAATCGCGACGTTCCGTTTTCTCGCCATGCGGATGTGATCTATGATTGCTTGGATCTGGTCGTTCTGCTCCGAGGTTGTTGGCGCGGATCCAGTGATCGAGCCCTTGATAGAGTTCTTCGCGTTTTGCATTACGAAGTGAACTGAGTTAAAGTATTCCTGCCTTGAGACCATTCTTGCAGTGTGGGTCATTTGTTGAAGTAGGTTCTCCCGGCCCCTTGATTCTCTTCTTGCAAGGATTATGAGCGCTAGTGTTGCGAGCAGTAAAACGAGTTCGACTATGAGGAGGGCCGGAGTTAGGTCGGGCAATGGCTTCGGCCAGAGTCATTTTGGAGTTGAGAATTTAGGAGTTATGCAGTTTCAGGCTAACGGGCGTTCTTCATCCTTTTGACCAAGCTCTCACGGAAATTAAGAGCACTGTGATGTTAATGACGAGTGTCAGGTCTATTGGAACAGGTGGAATCCCAGCAGGGTTGCCTAGGCTTGCTGGCAGAGAACTCAGCGGGTTGAACAAGTAATCCGCGAACTGGGCGTACGTGAATTGGTACATGGGGCCTAAGTACACATCGCCAAGTTGAATCAGGATACGCACCACGCTCCAGAGAACGGCCAAACGCACTAGCATGCCCTTGGGCATAGGGAACGCTAACGCTCCGACCAAGAAGTCAATGATCACGAAAACAATGTGCGTAATAGTGCGGCGGAGCGCCGGCCCTCAGCACCTTGTCCAAAGCAAGTATGGCAATTCCAAGAATGCCGGACGCCACGAAGAGGCTGCCAATCATGCTTGATTCTCGCAAGGTAGTGCACTATCAAGGGATCTAGGGCTGAAGAAGGATTTTAAGTAATGCTTAATGGTGGTTGCGATAAGCCTAAAGGATGAATGGGCGGACGTGATCATATGCGATCAACAGGTCAAGGGAGGCTCTTCTTCCACAACCTTTCTGATTACTTCAGCATGACAAAGCCTGCTATAGCATCGTTGAATGTGTTCGTCGGTTTAGCAACAATGCTTCTGGCAGTAGGGCTCCACGTTGTTACCGCTACCTCACTGCTTTTGCTTGGCGTGGCTGGGTTTCTATCAGCCGCCGGCGCAGGGGCGCTGAACTGCTTTATTGAAAGACGCATTGATTTTCAAATGAACCGGACTCGGCACAGGCCTCTCCCTTCAGGGCGAGTATCCGCCAACGCCGCTTTTTCATTCGGCCTAGTGCTTTCGGTTAGTGGTGTAGCATTGGCCGTATTCTTCTTGAACGCCCTGACCGCCTCATTCATCGGGTTGGGCGTAATCTGGTACGTTTTTGTTTACACGCTATGGCTGAAACCTAGGACGAAGTGGAACATCGTCATAGGCGGAGCCGCCGGCTCCTTCTCCGCACTCGCAGGATGGGCTGCTGTTACGGGATCAATCAGCATGGTGGCGCTTCTCGTCGCGTTTCTGATTTTCCTTTGGACACCGGGTCACTTCTGGGGGTTGGCGATAGCTAAAGCGAAAGAGTACGCGAAGGTTCAAGTCCCAATGCTCCCTGTCGTTGATGGCGTGCAGAAAAGTGCCGTCTACGCAGCAGTTTCAAACATAGCTCTCTTCCCGTTCACCATCGGACTCTTCGTCTTGACCGCTTATCAGGGCAATATTTGGGCATTCATTCTCCTGGGGGGTATCCTAATCGCGTACAACGCTAGGTTTCTGGCCGCGAATATTAGAATGATAAAACATCCAACGCCAATGAGCGCGTGGCGCGTGTTCAAGATGTCAATAGTCTATTTGTTCGTGGTTCTCCTGCTCGTCGTTGCGGCTCATCTAGTGTAATGTCGTTTTGCTTATCATGCTGTGATTTCCAGCGTCACGTAAGCGCCAGGATACGGCGGACCACGCGATCCCTTCCAACCTTGGACATAATCACGTTACAAAATTGAATCCAAACATTCCTATTCAGCAACAATAAGCAGCCCACTCAACATGTAAGGGTGAACCGGGCAGAATATGTTGCAATAAAATGTGAAATTACCCGCCTGATCTGCTGTGAAGGAGACGCGGAAAGTTTCATGCGGCATCAAGGCCACGCCAGCGTCTAGGTAACGTTCGATGGCGAACCCGTGGGGCGAGTAATCATCACTATTACAAACCATAATGTTCACTCTGTCGCCCTCATGGACCCTGATGACCGGCCACGGTTCGTTGGGTGACTTCTGTAGGTGGGCGACGCTGTCATTGAAACCGTCCAGGTTGGCAACGATGAGAAAGTAACCCGGAGGCTTCACGCAATCTGCCGCTCTTTGAGTTACTGGCGCCTGATTCGCTGGAGTGCTCAATGAAGGCCAGTAAATGCTTACCACGGAACCTACCACTACGGCTGTTAATATGCCGACTAAGAGGAGTTTGTTCAGCAGAACTCGGCCTCTCGAAGCCTTCGTCACTGACACTATATTTCCTTATTGACTGAGAGAATGGACGCAGACTCAGGTTTTTCTAACTGAATCTCTTCTAAGTGGAAGAAGCGAGTGAGAGAAATGCGCAGGAGGGCTTTGTTACTTGCTTTTGGATTTGCGGTGATCCTCTCCGGATCGTTGCTTTACCTATCCTTCGTGCCCTCCTCTTCCTGTGGCAAAATGCTCGGCCAAGCAAAGATATCTAAATTTGATTTACAGAATGAATACTTTGATGGTGTTACGAAGTTTCGTTTACCGGGCGACAAATTTCCGAACGGTATAACTGCACTCTCGGACGGGTCTGTGTGGTTTGGGGAGCTGAACGTGCCTGGGATTGCTCATTTGTATTCGAATGGTACGATGCTGGAATATGCTTGGCCATTCACGTACTCGCCATCGACCACTAGCATTTGGGGTGTGGTTCAATGGAATGGTAGAATATGGGCAAGTGACGCCTTGGGTAGTCAGATTGTCGGGTTGGATCCTTTCAGTGGGGCGGTGTACGCCATCAGATTAAGCGAGTGGGCTGCGTTTCCCTATACAATTACTCTTGGCCCCGACGGAGCATTATGGTTCACTGAACTCTTCGCCTCAAAGATTGGTAGACTCGACGCGCAATGCAAGCTGGAGGAGTTTGCTCTACCACAGAATTTCGGAGGGACGCCAACCCAGGTCGGGTTTGAGAATGACACTTCGGGATACTATCTTGACGGCGGCAACGTGAGCAGCGGGTTGGGAACGCTCCTATCCTTCAACCCAAAACACTTTTCTCCGCAGACGATCGATGGGGCGTTCAACTTACGAGCCCCATCGAGTCTGATGGTAGGTTCAGACGGGATTTGGGTGGCTCAGCATGCAAGCTCTGCCGTTGCCTTCTACAGCTTTAGGGCAGATGATTGGGTGTTCTATCCCACTTCGCCAATTAGCTATGAGGACACGACGCTACCATATTTTGTGGCAACGAACGGTTCACAGGTTTGGTTCAACGAACATTATGCAAATCATATGGCTGTGATCGATACGAAGCATTCGCTACTAACAGAGTACAGCCTCTCGAACCCACCCGCGAGCAAAATAATGGGAATTGATAACGCGTTGACTTTTTCCTTAGGCGGAGGGAAAGCCTGGTTCACGGAGTTAACTGCTAATTATGTCGGATATGTTGACGCCTCTTACATTCCAAGCTACACAATATCCCAGGCAAGCAGCTCGAACATCAAGCTGAAGCCTGGCGGCAACGTTAATTTGACCTTTACAGTCAGCGGCGAGTCGCGCTCTCCTATAATGATTCTTTTCGCTGATACGGAAAACGTCACTGGGCGGCCGCAGAGAATTCTAATGACTGCGAACGTGACAGAAATTCAGTCGTTGAATGGCCGGGAGACGGTTTTGGTGAATGTGACTGCTGACAGAAGCTTGCAAATCGGTGACTACACGCTTTTAGTGACCCTTACTGACGGGTTGATCAACCAAGGTGCATACTTGAAATTGCATGTAGTCTCTCAGGCGTAAATCGGACGACCTCTGCCTGAAGCCATCGACTGCGTATTCCGTAACGTTGCCTTATGGGTAGCCTGCTGGCAGATGGCCGTAGAAGAAAACACTAATCCACTCCGCAAATATGAAAACCGCAATAACCGCGGCGATGAGTATGTAGATTCTTCCGCTACTCGGTTTCTTTGAGGGCATGAGGTTGTACGACCATGATTTGATGTATCGTAAATTGTTTTAAGCTTTTTCTTAACCGGCCAGCCCCTCATCAACGCGTCTTGGACTCGCTAAAGGACTGGCCAAGCACGGCTTGCCCTAGAACTCTGGCGAAGTACACTCCCGCTATAAGTAAGAGAACTGTGCCCACTACAAAGTAGAATTGTGTGCTCGGCAGGATGACGAGAGCGGATGATCCCAAGGCTACGACGATGGTGGAGAAGAAGAGGCCGGCGCATGTGGGACAAGCGGTGAACAGTCCGGTGATGGCTCCTAACCCTAACAACCATCGGCCAGACGCATCGCGAGGCCTGTTGTGATATTCACACACTGTCAGCGTGGCGTTGAGCCCCACCAGTACAGAGACAGCCGTTAGGATCAGTATGTTAGCGGGAATAATCAGCAGGCCCAGATGATTCGTTACAAATACCGTTAGGACTGGGACTAGGCCTGCACTTCCACAGCACACTGCAAGGACTGCGGACGGGATTTGAGTGAAATATTCTTGTGCAAAGTCTTCCATAGGCCGGTACACAACAATCCCAGTAACAACCGCGAATAAGAGACCATAGAGCAGGGTTGCCGCGGCCATAATTCGCCAGTACCCTACCTCGCTGAGGACTTTAGAGATGACTAGGAATGTCACTGGGGTGGAACGGTTGCTTGACCGTAATTCGTTTAATATTTGGCGAAGGCCCAGAGCAACGAAGAAAAGACCGAGCAACGTTAAGGCGACGACTAGGTAGCCGAGATCTTCGAGTAGGGACAAGTCTAGGCTGAAAAAAGTCGGGATTGAGTTCACATACATCGAGTATTCCTGAAGCGGCGCGGCGATGATCAACAACCCCACGATGACCTCGCCAACCCCCGCCAGTATTGACCTATGGTTGGTCTTGCTGGGTGAGGCACGTAAGCTTCCTTCACTTAGGCCCCCTTACAGGCAGGAGAGGTGGAATAATGCGTTTTACGTGCCTCTTCTAATGCCTCGGCATCAAACCCTTTGTCAGGTCTATAGATGACTGCGTGACATATTCCGCATGCGATACCATTAGACTCCTCCTTCGCTTGTTTTCCCGGGTTAGCTAGAAGGAGCCCTCTAGGAGCAATTCGTTTCAGTGGGCCTGAGAGTTCCTTCAAATCCTTCTTCGGGGCGGGTTTCCAAGCCATGACCCCACAGTTAGGGCATTTCTGACGATTTGTTTTTGCTTCCCATCCGCAAGACGCGCATCGCCAATTCATAGTAGACTCATCACGTCCCTCGGTGCGAAAGTTGGATTCCATACCTGTGTAAACTAGCAATCATGAGTTTCGTTATAATCTCTGAAAGGATGAGGGTTGCTCGTTTTTTGTGGGGATTTCACGTTTGCTTAACGTTGGGCATTATCCCCGACCCCGATTCAATTCCTGTTGTCTTGTATCACGCTTTTCTATTCTATGCTTGTGGAAGATAAACAGCTCGTCGCGGCATGCTGGTTTCGTGCATGCGTCTCCCTGGCGGACGCTCTAGGCCACAGGGATTTCTACCAGGTGGAAGAACCGTTACGAAAGTAGAGGCGTGGCACTAGGAGTTAAGCGGTTGGAAACCGCATTCACAAATGACGTGAAGAACGAGAAAAGGAGGTGTCGATATAATTGAGGAAGCAAAGAGTTTGGATGCCCAGCTACGTCTACGCCTACAACCCTTGGTACGGATACTACCCCACGCTGGAATGGCAGGAATACGAACTAGACTACTGAGCCGGAGGCTGTCGTCAAGAATTTCTTCTTTCTTTTTTCTCAACTTCTCAAGGAAGAACTATTAGTTGAGCGGGAATCAAGTTACGTAAGAAGCCTGTAACTATCGTTTGGTCAGTTGTTTTCGCATGTGAAGCGCAGCCAGCATAGTTCATTAGTGGTAGAATTCTCCCTGCAGCGCTAGGTCAATTGAGGGAGAAGCAGTCGCTTTGAGGCGAGTACTTAACCGCGACGTTGTTGCTTCTCTCATTCTCTCTAGAGTAACCTACGCGATTAATTGGTACAATATTGCGGCCGTGTTTGCATTCATAGCTACTGACTTCGGCCTAAATATTTCGGGGCTCGGCGTATTGACTGCAAGTTTCTACATCGGCGTTGGATTGTTTCAAATCCCAGCAGGAATCGCGGCGGCAAAGTTCGGGCCGAGGAAAACTGCCATCTACGGAATGCTACTGTCCTCTGCCGCAGCAGTTCTTACGGCTTTCACCTATCAATTCTACCAATTGGTTTTGCTAAGATTCCTAGTGGGAGTGGGATTGGGTCTATTCTTTGCGCCCGGGGTTACGTTAATCGCGAAAGCATTTCGACGGGAATCGCAGGGGCTGGGAGTGGGAGTCTTCAACGGCGCCTACTATGTTGGGTCAGCTATAGGCCTCTTTGGGTGGTCAGTTCTCGCCGAGTTAACTGGTTGGCGACCGGCCCTAGCCGCAAGTGGTGGGTTGGGAATTCTCGGCGGTCTACTTCTTTTGGCTTATCTACCAAAGGACGAGTTGCGGAAGGAGTTCACCATTAAATTGCCGGACCTACGGCGAGTTCTCTCAAACCGATGGCTATTCTTGCTCTCGCTTGAACTATTCGGGATCGGTAGCGGCCAAATTCTCGTAAACACATTCATGATCTACTACCTCGAGCAATATCTGAAGCTTGGGCCCACCCCTGCCGGAATAATTGGATCCCTTAGCCCGCTAGCCGCAGTTTTCGCATCACCACTTTTCGGCATCTTATATGATAAGACGAAGAGAACCCGCCTCCTTCTGTTCATTCTTGGACTGGTTTTGTCTATCGGCGTCGCAATAGCCTCGATAGGAACCGTTTACTCTGCAATTGGCGCAACCGTGATGGCGGGGTCGAGCAGCGGCGCCTTTACGATAAGTTATCTGGCTGCACGGAAAGTTCGGGCGGCATCGGCTGAGTACGAGACGCTTGCCGTGAGTTGGGTCAATACCATTCAGATGTTTGCCGGATTCTGGTCACCCGTTGTCTTTTCCCTGCTTGTCATATCCTTCGGCTACGGCACATCGTGGATGGTTGCGGCGCTGTATACCTTTGTCTTAATCTCAGTTATTCTTCTGGCCAAGGAGCCGTCGAGTGGCGTCGCGTACTCTAAGGGTGGATAAGATTACCAACATACATTGCTCGTAAGAAGGCTAGTCGGTGGTTTCAGTTTTCTTCAGTTATTTCCAAGAATTTTCTCAAGTAATCCGTTAGAAGCCTCCGGTATTCTTCTTCAGTGATGCTTTCCTTCAAGTTCACCATTAAATTCGTGAAATATTGAAACTGGCTGGAGACTTTCTTGGGCAATTGAGCAAGAAGTCGCTCGTTCGAAGCTAGGGCCTTCCCGCCCAAGTCGGCTATCTTGTGCCTCTTCATTTGGGCAATTGCTCGTGCATTATTAACTAGAATTGCCGCGTTGATCCACCTGCCCTTTCTTGGGTCATTTGATTTCATGGGTTCATCTTTCACCCATCCTTGCAGGAAGTTGCTCAACTGTTCTTCCGGAAGGAGGTGGCCTTCCCTGAAGATTTTCATAGCAATGTCGTCTGCATACAGGTCTTGTATGTTGTTAACAAGTTCGTGGATTGTCTTCTGCTGATAATCCTCTAAGATGACTCGTCCGACAAGCCCATTGAGTGCTTCTTCTATGATGTGTTGGTTATGGGAAGGATGATTATTCTGCATTCTGTAAACATGTGACAATTCGTGCACGAGAAGCCCTTCTAGCATTCCTGATTTCACAGCCATCCCAGAAACCACGATCCTGAAGCCCCGGCCCTTCGGGGTCGTATATCCCATGAAAGGGAGCTGAGGATTCACAACAACCTCGAGGATGTTACGAACCTCAAACCCAGATCTCATCATGCTACCTATTGCATTCTCGTGGGCTTGCTTCACCAACTCAACGGTAGTTTCATTCGTGGCCCACGACCCCATCCCCAGTTTATCGTTCGACATTCTAAGCCGCTTCAACGTTTGGAAATAGTTGGCGCCAGAAGGGGCTTAACGGGTTGGTAGAATTTTCTTGTAAATTCAACTAGGTTTGCAAGTAGTTGTGTGAAGAATTGTGTTGTAATGGGGTCTGTTAAGTTGCCGTCCGAATCTATCTTGTCGTGGGCTGATGTCACAATGACGGCTGGCTGACTTACCAGGTGCATGTTCAGTGCCAGGAGGACTTGTTTGAGTTGGTCCTGTGCACCCACGCCGCCAAATGTCCCGGGTGAAGCGCTTATGACCGCTACCGGTTTGCCGTTGAATGAGTTCTGGCCGTAAGGCCTAGACCCCCAATCAATTGCGTTCTTCAGGATGCCGGGGTAGGAATGATTGTATTCCGGAGTGGCGATTAGGATTGCGTCAGCGCTCTCAATTCTCTCCTTGAATCGCTTGACTGCTTCAGGAATACCAGAAACTTCTACATCCTGATTGTAGAGAGGGATGTCATCTATGCCGAAGAGTTCTAGTTGGGCAGCCTTTGGAAGGAGTTTGGTTGCGGCTTGCAGTAATTGCTTGTTGAATGAGTTCTTTCTGAGGCTTCCAGCGATACCGAGTATCCTAATCGGTTTTTCGGGTTGCAACGGCTCCCACCTTCAGTTTAATTCAAGACCTTGAGTTCTGTAGGGCCCGCGTGGAACCCTACCTTCACATGCGTCCCATCACAGTACGGTTTGTTGTTCGAAGTTCCGCACCTGCACATAGCAGTGAACGGCTTGCCATCTATGAAAATGACGTTTGGGCCATTTTCCGCAGGTTTTATTTCTACTTTGGACATCGATTATCTAACCACGCTTTACTTTAGTAAGCTAGTAGAGATAAGTAAGTATATTAACTGCAACTAGGCCTAAGGTAAGCTCGTTACGTTCGCAATGGCGCCAGTATTGGTTGCCCAGAGTTAGCCTATTGATTGTTATGATGCCCTACCCCTTCGCAACGAGTAGAGCAGCAGGCCTTGCAGAGTCAACGCTACAACTACCCCTAAAGCAAATGTTTGGAATATGCCCATTGTTACTATGAACGATGCAATTAGGAAAAAGAAAACGGCGGATGTGGAACACCCGACGGTCACGCCGCGGAGAAACTGCGCACTGGCCCCTGGGCCGTCGAATTTGTGAATGAACACAGCCAATATGGTTGCGTAAACGGGGAACGGCGTGAGGAGTCCGCTGAAGTGAGGCCCTAGGAATGTAGCACTCTCGGTGATGAGAAGGACCATAGCGGTCGCTGAAACCATTCGAGTTGGGATCTCCCATGCTGGAGGCTTACGAGAACTCCCTCCAACTGAGCCTGGGGGCATAACCCTCCAGATGACTCCCAGAAATGCTAGAACACCAACCAAGGACAAAACGAGTGGAGCTGATACAAAATACAAGATCGACGACGCAATCAGATAGGCCGTGCAGCATCCAACGAAACTAATTCGCCAACTGAACCTAAAGGAAAGTAAGCTGTACGCCAGGCAGGAGCTTGCCAGTGAGATCAACGCCATCAACGTTCCCTGAGCTGCTCCCGACGCAAAGTTACTTCCCTGCTCCAACGTCAAGAAGAACAGGACTGGGCCGGAGGTCAACGGAAGGCCAATTATCAACCCACCAACGGACGCGCCCCATCGGCGAGCCACGATACTAACCGCAAAAATGAAAATCGGCACAGTAACCAGTTTCAGCCCAAGAATCGCCCCCGCGTTCATCAACATAGTTTCTTCTCAAAACGTGGGCATAGATATTGTTGAGGTTAGATTGCTGCGGGTGCCTTTCCTTGCTTTAAGCTGAACCCGAAAATCCTTGGGACAGAGATAAATCATGACGTCCCCATGTCATTAGCGGATCGGTAATGTTTGAGATTTCTGAGCTCTACGCATATGCGTCCCGTGTCCGGCGAAGGTTTGCGGACAAGCTTGCGGAGTTACCGTGGGCAGAGGTTGAGAGGAATAGGGAGGCGAGCTTCTACAGCATGAAGAATATTCTGCTCCATATGGTTGACAATGAGGATTGGATCGTTAATTGGGTTATCCCGGGGCGGAGTGGAGAGTACGTGCGGAGGAAGTGGGCTGAATATACGAGCATGGGGATGGTGCTCGTGCATTTGGAAGAGGTTGAAGGGAGAACTCGGCCTTGGCTCGCGGGTTTGGATGAGAAAGCTTTGAAGCGGAAGGTGAACTTCACGCTCTCGTCTGGAGCAACCTTCGACCTCACGGTTGAAGAATGCCTCATCCAATCCTTCTCCGAGCAAATGTATCATATGGGAGAATTAATCGCGTTAATGTGGCAGGACAATGTTGAACCGCCTCAGATGCAATGGTTCTGGAATAACCCTAGAACGTAGGAACCTGGCACTAGATGATGGTGAGGTAGGCTCCGATGGCTCAAACTGCTTCGGAAACTCTCGGCTTCTATCGAAGATGAGTATTGGCAGATGTTATTGTCCAATGAGCCGGACTTAGCGGATGCCCTTGGCGACCGGTGGTACCGCGACAAGTTCCTAGACGTGAGGTCTAGATTCGTGAGTATATGTTCGGGGTCCCTGTACCTCTGCTTTGGATTTCTTGCTCGATCTGTCTCAGCAGGAGTATTCTTTTGAATGTTGGCGGGTGGGTGGCGAAGGCTTCGTTGATGGAACGCCAATGGGACTTTGCCTCTGCCTCCATCGCTAATTCAAGTTCATGCTCATCAAGCACGCCGTCGTGATCTAAATCGTACTTACTCTTTTGTTGCAGAATTCCAGAAATCTCCTGCTTCGCCAGCACAGGGTCGGAGATGTATAGGGCTCTCGCGCCATGGGCATCCTGTGGAGCCAGCGACAGGCCGTAAGTTATCCTCGTCAGTGCACTCTCCAGGCTCCTAGGCGACTCCGTCAGGTACGCCGAGAAGACGTCGGCGAAACTCTCCCTAAGCCTGCTGAGGCGAAGTACTAAGAGTTGTGAGATAAAATAGACCACTAACGCGACCGCCCCAGCTACGAGAATGTATACAGCCCCATTTTCACGTTGACCCCTACGGCCGCCTCCGCCGTATACTTGGAAGCCAAACGCCGCCCGAACGACCACGTACGCGATCAACGGAATCGCAGACATGAACGTCATCACGATCGAATCTCTATGCCGGACGTGGCCCAACTCATGCGCAAGTACTCCTCGAATTTCATCCTCGCTAAGCTGAGATAGCAGGCCTTGGTTCACGGCTAGAGTCATATTCGAGGATGAGTTGCCGAAGACGAAAGCGTTGGGCGTCTGGTCGGGAACAATTGCCAAGCGCGGCTGCTTCACGCCCGCCTCCTGAGCCAGCTTACCCACAGTCTGCTCCAACCAAACATTCTCACCAGGCCCCAAATATCGCAACCGAGTCGTCAATCGAACAATATACGGGCTAATAGCGAATTGGATTAACATGAAAATCAAAGCCAGAACAAGAGCTCCCGAAAGTATTCCGACAGGTGAGATATCCACGTCCACCGCAGCGCTAATGAAGACTGAGACTACGGCGATAAAGACGACAAATATGAAGAGCGTAATGATTACGGTCGAATACATGGTCCCTTTGAGTTGTCCTAAGTTCGCCAATGTCTGTCAGGCCTCGAGTTTCCGCCTGCGAGGAGAAATAGAGACCATTAAACATTAGCTTCCACAAATCACAGAAGGATTAGGCTTGGTTGCGATCACAAAGGAAGTAGCCTGCCCGCACTGTGCTGCGCCTCTACAGGTCCAGCCTGGAGAGATTATTGTAACCTGCAAGTATTGCGGGTTCACAAGCTTCATTGAGACTGGCAAGGCCTTCGAGTTCGAGCACTCTCTTATACTCAACTCGATTCAAGCGCCTCAGGTTTTCAAACTGGTTCAAAGCTGGATGGCCAATAGCTTCATCGCCTCAAAGGATCTACACAAGAAATCCGCCCTCGCAGAACAGGATCTGACATACCTCCCAATTTGGGTCGTCAGCGCCGAGGCCCAAACACACTATAAAGGTATAATAGAACGAATCGCACCGCCCGCGCAGCAAGAAGGCGACATCTCTAACCATTACGACTGGTTGGTCCTGGCCAGAAAGCAAAGCAGCTTTCCAATTCGTTCCTACCATCTATCCCTAGCCGGGAAGATCCCATTCGATGCCGCCAGAATAGAAGGGGGCGCAAAGATCCTGAACAGTGAGATGGACTCTGAGGAAGCTAGTACGCAAGCACGGGACGAAATCGAACAGCTCCATGAGTATCTTGCGAAGCAAAAAATCGACCGCATAGAGGACATCAAGACCGAATTCAACGTCACAAGCAGCTTCTACCTACACGCTCCAATATGGTTCGTAACCTACGTCTACAAGAATTCCCGATACCAAGTCCTGCTTGACGGTTCCTCGTCGGAAGTAATCAAGGGAGACTTGCCGAGCACAGACTTCAAAATGCTCTAACTCGATTAAAAACGATGAATCCTTAAAAGCCAAGCCAGACGTGAATTGAGGAGAATTTCCATGACCGCAAAAACACCCCTTGAACGAGTACAGGAAAGCGACAGGCTACTAGAACGTATAATGCTGCAGGTCCCTGGCTTCCGCGGATACAAGGTTAGGGAGGAAAGAAGAGAGGCGGACAGAATCGTAAGGGACTACGTCTACCGTGCCCTCAAAGGCGCCCGAGACGACCTCATGGGCTGCTTCCAGTTGCTCAGTAACGCTGGGACGCCGGAGTTAATGGAACCCACAAACCAGCTCATCGCAAAGTTGGACCGAGTTGCGGAGAAGGTAAACCGCGCCTCATACGGGTACAGCGGGTTCTTCGACTCCGTACGTGTCGAAGCCCCTCAGCTAGATCAAATGGTGGCCTACGACACGCAAATGATGGAGTCTGTGAGAAAATTGGCTGATTCAATTTCAAACTTCAAAATGCAGCTTAGCCAGGGAAAATTCGAAGATACTCGGAACGTGGAAAGTGGTCTGGACACTTCAATCCTACAGCTTGAAGCCACATTTGATAAGCGTAAGCAGACAATCGAAGGGGTGACCGTCTAATGCCTCAAGTTCTAGAATGGGTGAACGCGGGTCCTGACGATGTTGTCTACCGTTACCCAGACGAGAACATTATGTGGGGGGCGCAACTGGTCGTTCACGAGTACGAGTACGCAGTCTTCTTCCGCGACGGCAAAAGCTACGACACCCTCGGCCCAGGAAGGCACACGCTAACAACACTCAACCTGCCTCTCATCACGAAACTTTTGTCCAGGATCGCTGGATTCCAACAGACCCCCTTCAAAGCGAACGTTATCTTCGTCTCCAACAAGCAGTTCGCAGGAAAATTCGGCAACAGAGCCCAAACAACCGAACTAGCCCCGCTCATGACTTTCGGTTCCTTCTGGTTCAGGATAGAAGACGCATCCCTTTTCGTGAACGAGGTTGTGGGTGGACAGAATGCGTATGCTACAGCGGATGTCAACAATTTCCTGCGCGGATTCGTCAACGAAAAAATGATTGACGTCCTCTCCAAGTACGATTTGCAAACCGTATTCACTAAACTTGATGTTACGTCGAATGAGGTCAAAGCCAACCTTGTTGACTACTTCAAACGAATAGGGGTTCAGATGATCGACCTCAAGTTTGAAGGAATCGACACTACGCCCGAATTCCGGGACAGGTTGTTCTGGTTGAAAACAGGCCGTGTGTCACCCGACGAGGTCATTAGAATGGAAACTGTGAAGGACGCTGCGGCGTCTTTAGGTAAATCTACGGGCGGGGGTGCAGCCTTCGGGGCCGGCATGGTCCTCATGCCGCCGCTATTCCAAACGTCAGGCGGAACAGCTCCCGCCATTGCACTAGTCGTTTGCCCCAATTGCCAAGCACACATACCCTCAACGTCGAAGTTCTGTCCCAACTGCGGTACAAGCATCAGTTCCGAAACCCAACCTACCGTCGCTCCAGGAAAGAAATGCCCCAAGTGCAACAGCGTAGCCGCCGCAAGCGCAACCTTCTGCCAAAACTGCGGAGCCAAACTGCCCTAACAGAGTATCGCAAGGAAGAATGTCGATTCAGGGATGTGAAGTATGCGTCTTAACTCCCAGACAATTTAGTGCAGCAACATCGCCATGAAAACCAACTCGTCGATCTGTGCTTGATTACATCTAACAGACCATACCATCTTACTAAGAGGACTAGCAGTGCGCTCTAGGGTGGAGGCAAACCTTCCGCACAAATTGTGGGCGTACTCCGAGCTGGGGCTAGAATGCGAGGTCTTGTAGGTTCGACGCCCAGTTAACGTAGGTCATATCGCTCACGAGGCTGGAGTAATCTGTGAAGTATGCGTTGCTGTATACGAATAGTGTGCCCTTATCGCCTGAATAACCACCAATTGTCCAAAATCCGTTCGCGGCGGTGATTGTCAGGATGCTCGAGGTTTGTGTACCGTTGGAGATGTATGATGGGAGTGCAGACGAGAGATTAACGAATCCGGCCGAGCTGTAGGTTGCAATCCAAGCTTGGCTTGGAGTTACTTGAGCCACGGGTGTTCCTCCACCGATCATCCATGACTGGCCGTTCCATGCAATAGCGTTCACTGAAAGGTAATTTTCCGTTCTCACTGCGGCTTTGAGTTGTTGAGTAAGGTCCACAAAGTTGCGACCATCAAACTGAGTGAGGAAGCCAAATCCACCGATCAACCAGTATTCACCATTCCATCCGATGGACTGAACTGCGGCAAAGCTAGGGATAGCGAGTTCGGCTTGCGTGGTGAGGTCAACAATTCTACTTCCGTCGAAAGTGAATATTGTACCATTATCAACGTAGCCCCCTCCGATCAACCAATAGAGGCCATTCCAAGCATTTGCGTACAGAATGGCATCGTGCTGATGCGGAACGAGAGTGGATAAGTCTGTGAAAACAGTACCGTTGAAAGTTCCTAAGCTCATATGATTTTCCGAGTAAGTAGCATTGGGTGACAGTGGGCCTGAGCCTAAACCTGAGAGCAACCATTCCTTTCCATTGTAGCTTGCAGCGAAGACGTCTCCCCCGCTCCATTCTGATGCTTCGCCGTAATAGTCGAGCGAACGTTCAGCTAGAACCTTCGCTCCATCATATAGGAAAACATACGGCCCATAAGAATCGTCGTCGGTACCCCACCCTGAAATCAAGAACTGTGACCCGTTGAAGCCACCACCCCAAACAGTGCCCTGACTTCGAACAGGAGATAAGTGGACGGCGGAATTGTTTTGAAGATTGACCACATAAAGCCTGGGCGACTGCCCCGGCTCAAACCATGTGCCATTTTGACCACCGACTAGTACGGAGTTGACGCCAGCGGCATTCGGATGCCCTAGCACATTGCAGATTCCTCTTCTCTCCGTCTGCTTCCCAAGACACGTTTGGTGACCGGCAACTGGGGTGACAACAAAACTCGCCGCCAATATTACAAAGAATATGGCTAGCTCGTTCTTCATTGAGCATCGATCTCAAGATGCTTATTCCGTAGGCGCCGTCGTAGTACTCGACTGCCGCGTGTAGTCAGCCGTTTTCCTGATGGAATATATAACCGGTATGGATGAAACATCCCTAGCAAGAGAAGAAAGCCCACTAGCACCATCACGGCCAAGAATTCAAGCAAAAGTTGTAAGAGAACTACATCCCGACTCAGATGGTTTGGCTAACTGTACTTCTTGCTGGCTCGAGGCTAAGCAGCTTTCTTGCTGACTTTTCCGGATGCAATTCTGTAGGTTTGAACTAGCGAATTAGAGTCCTAACCGTTGATCAATGTTGACAAGGATCGCTAATCTTCTCATTGTCGTTAATGCTCAGCGCCCACATGTTAGGCGGCTCGGAACCCTCAAAAGGCCAAGACACCAGGACTCGATCGGGGTGCATGTACCATATCTAACCCGAACACTCACCATTGCACTAAAAGTTCCCTCACGATGGAGTTTTCCTGGGCAAGGTTGCAATGGCTGGGGTTCAAGAGATCCTACCTCATAGGCGTTGGGAAGGTTTCCTGCGAGAAATGCGGACGAATATTTCCGATCGAAGAAGGCGCTGTTCAGAAGGCCCTGGCGAAAAGGGCGACTGAGTTCAAAGAGGACCTTCGAAAAATCGCGCTCGAACACGGAAGTTAGTTTGTGACCGACAATTGCGCTTAGCAGAATCGTGAGCAGGGCTGTGAATCTTAATAGTTGCGTCTGCTTGAGTTAGATGGACGCTTTACTTTGGATTGATGATTGATGGCTGAAGATAAGATTGGCCAAATAATGAGTAGGCCTGTCCGAACAGTGAAGCCCGACGAGAAGCTCACCGCGGCAGTCGCGGTAATGGACAACAACAATATCGGTAGCGTGGTTGTTCTTGATGGGGAAACCGCTATCGGAATCATTACCGAGGGTGACGTAGTCGAGCAAGTCTCGAAAGGAGCTCAAGTCCTCCTTGAACCAGTAAAGCAAGTCATGTCAAAACCGCTCATCACGGGGACTCCTGATATGGCCGTTCAGGACGCCGTGAACGTGATGCTCGAAAAAAGAATTCGTCAACTTCCCATCATTGAAGGAAGCAAACTAGTTGGTATTGTTACCGATCGAGATCTGATGCGGTCGGTTCTCCGCGTCTCATCCGAGAAGCTGAGCAAACTTAAACTGCGGGAATTAGAGCTTGAAGGAGCCACAATAGCAGCCCAGATAGTTACGCTGCTGAATCTTTAAGCCCTCTGAATGAACGTTTCATAGCCGCCGCGACAGAACGACTGCGGCTACAATTGCAATATCAAGGATTGTGACCTAATCGTCCTCAATTCTACGCGATTTCAATTGCGATGAGCGTGGAGAGTGAGAACCAATCGTCGATGATTTCTTTCGCTGCCTTCCCGTAGTATTTTTCGTAAAGAGCAACTTTGCACCGCCATGCTTCATCCGGGTCTTCGGTGATGTAGTGGCCTTTTCCCGTGAAATTTGCTCCACCAATCTCGAAAGAGACCTCGCCGTTCTGCTTGATGTTCTTCATCCAGTCAGTCTCCTTTCCCTCGTGGCTAAGGAAGACAATGCCATTACTGGCTGCGAACCATAACTCTACAGTGTGCGGCTCCCCCGTCTTTCGTCCCCTCGTCGTGAGGTGAATGAGTTGCTGTGACCTAACTTTCATCAACTTGTCCGTGGACGCCATTCGCTTTCACACTCGAGGCGCACTACAACGTCTCCGTATTAATTCTGTGCGGAGATGATGCTCCAGTGGTGCCAATTGCTCCGCGGGAGACAAGATGTCGAGGCCTGCCTGTTGCTGATGGAGTTTCGTGCGAATGTGAGCTAGTCGGTCTGTGGGAAGTCTCCTTGAAAGATTTCTTCAATGGCCCTTCTGGGCGAGGCTTCGGGTTGTTCTGCCGCGTAACCTAATGAGAACATTGCTACGGGGTGTGCCGACTTTAGCCCTAGGACTTGCTGCACTTTCTTCTCGTCAAAGTCTCCCACCCAGACTGTTGCTAAGCCGAGGTTCACGGCGGCAAGCATGGCGAAGGCTCCAGCGATTGTTGCGTCCTGCACGCTGTAAAGTTCCGTACCTCTCTTCCCGTATTTTGTGGCTGAACGTTTAGGATCCGCGCTAAACACCAAGCAAACGGGTGCTTGGGCGATGAAACCTTGGCCATGCGCCGCTTTCGCAAGAGCATCCTTCTTCGCTTGGTCGCGAACCACTTGGACATTGTACGCTTGCAGGTTCCCCGCCGAGGGTGCCATGTTCGCTGCCTCGAATAGTTGTTTCAGTTTGTTCTCCTCAACTGGCTGAGGTTTGTACGCGCGCACTGAACGCCTGTGAGTTAGAACTTCAACGAACTCCAATTGGGCTCATTCCGGGGTTGGCGGTGGGCGGATTAAAGGGGAATTCTTGGCACCCAGAATTGCAACCCAGCGAACCCCGAATTTACCATCCAACCTCCAGCTTAGCAAGATTTGCCATGCCGATTCATTTCGAGTCGGTCACGAGAGAAGCACGCCTCCTCAGCCCTCTCCAGAACTTTGAACCTGTGAGTCAAGTAATCGAGCACAGGCGGGATCCGCTAACTGGCCGAAGAGTAATTGTGCTCAAAGGCCGGATGGATTATGTTAAACGGTTCATCGAGTCGGATGAGGCCGCTGTTGAGGATCTAGCGAATTCAACTCTTGAGGGATGTCCCTTCTGTCCCAGTTCGTTGGAGACTAAGGCGCCAAAATTCATTCCGGAAATCTCACGTGAAGGCCGTATTCGCGTGGGTGAAGCGGTGTGCTTTCCAAGCCTCTTCGCCCATGAGGACCATAACGCGGTCGTTGTCCCAACACGCTCGCACCGTGTCCCCTTAAATCAAATCCAACCGGCCATGTTCGCTGACGCATTCAAGGCATGCGCAGAGTATTTCCGGCGACTTCACACCTGGCAACCCGCGGTGAAGTATAATGCGATCGTCGTGAACTTTTACCCACCCGCGGGTTCAACCGTCGCCCACCCACACGTGCAGGCCCTCGCGAGCGACCTGCCACTGCAAGGAACAGAGGAGCTCACAGACGCGAGCCGCGCGTACTTCCAGAAACATGGTACCCCATATTGGGCTGAGTTAGTTGAGGAGGAGAGGCGTATCGGGAGCAGATATCTAGGGGCGACAGGGAGGGTTCATTGGCTAACCCCGTATGCGCCGTTCGGTTTGAATGAGGCCCAGGCAGTTGTATCTCATGCTTCAAGCCTAAGTTCACTTTCGGATGAAGACTTTCGCGGCCTCTCTGAGGGCCTCGTCAAAGTTCTCAAGTACTATTACGATGTCGGTATCAGGAGCTACAACGCCGCGATTTATTCAGGGCCGTTTAGTGAAAACCTTGACTACTTCGACGTTGGCCTTCGCGTTGTCTCCCGGTATGGATACAAGCCCAAGTTTGTGAGCGACGTGTGGGCGTTCCAGTATCTGCTGGGCGGACAGGAGGTTTACGAGGCGCCTGAGGAGACTTGCAGCAAGCTTAGGAAGTACTTCGAGTAGCCGAGGCCAAGCTCCCTGAGCCATCTATACGTCAAGTTCACTTCACCTGAAGCTCACAATAGAATAGTGATTCTAATCTAGGAGACGGCAATACTAATTCTGTCAGGTCTCTGCGATGATTTATTGCAAATATTGTCTCTCTCGCTTGGAGGATTCAGCAGCCATATGCCGGGTTTGTGGGATGGCAACTGGTTCCGGCCCGTACCTCACATACTACTATCCTTACGTTCCCTCGGGCTTCCTTACTCCAGCTGTTTTTCAGCAAAGACGACAAACTACGGGTTTCAGACTATGCCCTTCTTGCTGGCGCCAAGTGGACCTCAACGATCGTTTCTGCCGTTATTGCAGAACCTATCTAGGTTAGACGCCACCTAGGAACCTTGGTATCTTTTCAAGAAGTTGCGCGGACGAAATACGTGAAACGCTGGCATGGATGAAAGCGCGGCATGACTAGCGTCTTGGTCACTTTTCGCGTTCAGGGAGAGCAGAGGGAGACGCTCACCAAAGCTCTGGGCAAAGCTTCTGGGATAGTTTTTCTCTCGGACGTTTCGCCGGGGAATCGTGCAAAAGAACTCGCCGACACCGACCTGCTAATCTCTTGGAATGTGAAGGAGGAGTTGCGGCCTGAGGAATTCAAGTTGCTCGACCACGTGAAGATGTTGCAATTGCTCACCGCGGGCGTCGACCAGCTACCCTTCAAAGACCTCCCGCCGGGCCTAATGATTGCTAGCAATGCCGGAGCCTATGCAGAACCTATGGCGGAGCATGTAGTCGCCATGATCCTAGCCATTACTAAGAACCTCTTCGACCGGCAAGTGAAACTCAGGAACGGCACATTTGACCAAACCAACGTGAACCGAATGCTACGAGGCTCCACATGTGCGATCCTGGGTTTCGGCGGCATAGGAAAGACGGTTGCACGCCTCCTGCGTTGTTTTGATGTCAAGATCTATGCGCTCAACACGACCGGACGAACCGATGAACCAGTCGACTTTATCGGAACGCTCAAAGACCTCGAACATGTGCTGCTCCTTGCCGACATCGTCATCATCACCATTCCATTAACGAAATCAACTCGAAAGCTAATCGGGGAGGAGCAATTGGGATGGATGAAGAATGATGCTGTCGTCGTGAACGTGGCCCGCGCGGACATTATCGACGAGGGCGCACTATACCGGAAGCTGAAGGAGAACCCCCAATTTACAGCCGCGATTGACGCCTGGTGGATTGAACCCCTACACCACGGGAAATTTTCCACGAACTACCCCTTCCTGGAGTTGCCCAACGTTCTAGGTTCACCACACAACTCAGGGCTTGTCAGCCATTCTTTCGAGAAGGGCACGATGCACGCAGTTGAGAACGTGAAAAGATTCCTGAACCATGAACCCGTACTGGGCGTGGTCAGGAGAAGCGACTACATGTAACCCATAGGCTCCCGGCCATTGCTACGGCCATCCTTTGCCCTCCTATCCGTCTTGAGGGAACAGAAAACATGAAAAACCTGCACACCCGTCGTATAGAGTATGGTTAGCTGTTCAAATTGCAACACGACTGTTAGTGACCGGGCTCTGTTTTGTCACAGTTGTGGCTTAAGGATGCCCTCTTCTTACACGCCATCGTACACGCCTTCATACGCGCCTTCTTACACGCCGTCGTATACGCCCTCGTACGCGCCTTCGCCTGCGCCTTCCACGTACAATGTCCAAGCAGACTTGGGTCAACAATCCCTCAGCCTGCTCTCACGCCTGTGGCCATCGTTGTCCACGCAGGAGAGAGCTAATACTATCTCACTCCTCCTCTATGCGGTCCAGGGGTACCCATCCGCCGTTCAAGGCCTTCGAGGGTGGTTCGCGGATCGCTCAAGATACGACACGCGAACTTACGCTTAGGATTGCAGTTAGTATCACCGTCTCCATCCGAAACGAAGACGCTCACAAAGTAGTTCTCTTTGCTGGCTAACCTTCTAGATGACTGGGACCAGGTATTGGGTTCAAATCCCTTCGGCCCCGCTATCAAATCTTAAGGACTTGTTTAGCTAAAGAATGGGTTCTAGTACCATTTGGTCAAGGTGAATGAGAAGACCATGACTCAACCAAGTGCCTTGGAGACTATCAATGATCTGACCGCGGCCATCAATCGAGGAGATCTCGAAGCAATGTTGAGTTTTTTCGAGCCTGACGCCGTTCTAGTGGTTCAGCCTCTTGCTGGGCAACCTGGTCAAGTCGCCCGTGGTAAGGTTGCAATCCGTGAAGCATACAAGGGATTTGTTTCATTGAAGCCCACACTTCGCCGACAAGCCCAACAGATAGTGGACGCTGGCGACATTGCCCTTCATTGTTCTAGGTGGACGTTGACAGCTACTTCTCCCGACGGTAAGAAAATGGACAGGGCAGGAGCCTCTTCGGATGTACTCCGGAAACAGCCAGATGGACGATGGCTTATTCTAATCTACAACCCTTACGGAACAAGCATAGTAGGCTTCGAATAAGACAACGAGATACGGGTTTGCGGAACAGTAAAGCTGGAGCCGGCGCAACATTTACGACGCCGTCGGACCAGGAAATCGTAATTACTCGTGTCTTCGAAGCGCCGCGTGAGCTCGTATTCAAGGCTTACACGGATCCGGCCCTTATTCCGAAATGAGGGTGAAAAGACGAAGCTCACCATCACAGCCCTATTCCAATCGAAGGAAGATCGCGACGGGATGCTCAAGACGGGCATGAAGGAAGGGGCAACTGAAACCCTGGGCCGCCTCGCCGAACTCCTAGAAACTCAAGAGTAAGGACGCCTCTAGCAGAGGTTCATCTCGAGTGGATTCGAAGAAGGTGCGGAGGATTGGCGCCTTTGCCGCAATCCTGCCCGCTTTAGACCATTTGGTCTCGCCTACGCTAGGGATGATGTTCGCGCCTGCGTTCATGCATCAGGAATTTGGAGATGGTGTAGTTCCAGTTGTAACTTTCTTCATCGCTCTAGGTTTATTCCAGTTAGCTTGGATCGGCATTATCCTGAAATCAATCAATAGGAGTTTACTTGCGCTGGGGATTTTCGGTTTCTCCGTCTCCATCATCATATACTTCGTATCGACTCAGATGTGGCTTCCTTTTGGAGTTCCGCCGCAACCCCTCGCCCCGTTCGCGTTTCTAATCAAGGCCTTAGAGGCGATTTTCATTCTCGCTTCGCTATACATACTAAGAACTCGCGCCAACATTCGTACCTCTAAATAGCTGCTTCACGGTCGGATTCGTGTTCATCTACGGCCGTTCACTGGCTTTGATTCCTGAATTCGACAAGTCCGTCTTTGAATTTGATGCTTGCGTGGCTGCCGTTGCAAAACGGCATGTTGTCCGAGGCCCCACATCGGCAAAGCGTAACGCGATTCCGGACTTCATAGGGAATTCCGTTCTCAGATTCGATCCTCACCCCTCCGCGAACCCATAACGGGCCACTGCAGCCAAGCGCCGGATCTTCAACCACACCGATGGAAGGTGGAAGCTTATGTTCAATCTCCTTCCCGGTCTTCTTGTCGTGTAAGACCAGTCGGCCTGACGGGCAGTGGTTGGCTTCTCTTATGGCCAGCTCGCGAGCCGCCGGGTTGTCCGTCTGTTGGATCAGACCCCAAATCTTACCTCCAGCATCGCAGAATCGCGCGAAGGCACAGAGTTGTTCAACGTCGCTAAGAGTCATCGTAGGCCCGTCAAATGTTTCTGATTGCCTTGCAACCGGCGTCCGGCTCGCGGTCTCTTTTCCGTTGAATTTGACCTTCTTGTGAGTATCATCACAGAAGGGTTTAGTCTTTGAGCGCCCGCAACGACAGAGCTTGTAGTCCGATTTTGTATCGAAGGTTTTACCCTGTTTCCACTCCCACGAAAAACCTTCCTCATTCGGCGTGATTATCTGCATACTGAGGGGGATGTTCTTTGATACAAGATAGGGTCCGTCCTTGGATACGACGATCTTTTTTTCAGCGGACAAACCGTTCAACCGTTCTCCGGAAATGGGATTACGTCTTAGGAAGATTGCCCCCAGCATAAAGATATGCTGCCTGCACTAAGCTGAACACTACGTCCACTTCGTGGTTGTCACGCGGACCGTAAATCATGACAAAATTCTGCGGCGCTAACCCAGCCCGACCTACGGGATGCACTTCTGCCCAGCCGCCGCTAGACTCTGACTTGCCATCTCACAATTACCAGGTTATGATTCTATGATTACTCTAGAATCACAAGAAACTAAGTGGTTCCTTCCAGAAATACGGAGGTCCCCCTAATACCTACCTTGTACGTTTTCAAGGGTTCTACCTGGATTTCGGAAATTATGTCTGTGGCATTCTTCATCATCTCAAGCATTTCCTGAGGCAGCTTTTGCACGACTTCCGGCGGCATGCTCAGCTGGGGACCCGAGAGGTTCTTTCCGGTTGTGACATCGAATTTCGCCCCGTGGAGCGGACAGGTGACTACCTTTCCTTGAAGCGCTCCTCTGGCTAGGCTTGCGTTCGAATGACCGCATCTATTCGACGTAGCATAGATCTTTCCATCAACGTTCGAAAGCAGAACATCCTGATCAAACGCTCTCACTCGCTTCATGCTGCCCGGCGGTATTTCTGTGATCTTCGCCACTTCAACTTCCATTAACATGCCTCACTTGACTTTAGCAATCTACTGTATGAAGGTAAGGATATTAACCCATGCTAACCCTAAGGTAACTAGGTTACAACAAAAATGCCAGCTCGCTTGAAACTGAGAACAATAGAACCTGACGCTGACCGCTGCCCCGCGGTTGGCGCGATAAAGGCTATCGTTACTGAATCGCGGCTCTTGGTGGTTAGACATTTGTTTACGGGCCCGAAAGGTTTCAACGAGCTTCTGCGAGCGTCTGGAATAAACTCGAAAACATTGTCAGCGACTTTGAAGTTCCTAGAGCAGAACGGAATCGTCCGCAGGGAAGTGATCAGTACAGCGCCCTTTAGTGTTCAGTACTCCCTGACAGCTTCTGGCCTCGAGCTTGAACCGGCGCTAGAGGGACTAGGGAAGTGGGGTAAGAAATGGCTACCACAGTTTAGCGGTAAACTGGCCGATACTCACCGCGTCGTGATCACTCAGAAGATTCCAAGTAAATGAAGACAAGCCGGCAGCGGCAGCAGCTTTTCTTTTTCCTTCGAGTAGCCGGCCCTTCACGAGCACCCCGCCGCCAAGTTCGTCTTTCTTGAAGCATAACCCGTACCGGTGCGCGCACGCTCAAGCCCTTTGGTAAGAGAGTCCGGGTTGGAAGAACTTCATAGCTATCAAGCTAGATGGACCGCAAGTAAACTCAGTGAGTTCTTGGACTTCACTTGTTTCTCCCTACCACACGTTCAATGTTTCGTTTCCGTCCTTTCGTTCAACCGTTAATTACATAAATCGATCAAGCGTTTCAAAGAGTATGAGCGAGTTCTCGTTCCATCCGATTGGCGAAGTCAGGGTTCAAGCCTCTGATGATGAAATAAAGGGCCGGAGGCGTGAACTGGACTGCGAGTCGCGAATAGAGATTTTTCCCGAATTCCAAGACGCATTAGACGGCTTGACTGGATTTTCACATATTTTCGTGTTGAGCTTCCTCCACAGATTGAGACCTGACCAGGTCGGTGTTCTCAAGGTTAGGCCAAGACGATTACTGAGCAAGGGGTTCAAGTTAGAGGAACTCCCCGTGGTAGGAGTTTTCGCGATCGATTCCCCTACTAGACCAAACCCAATTGGTCTGAGCTTAGTGAAATTGCTGCGCATCGATGGAAGGGAACTTTTCGTTTCCGGCCTAGACTTGTTCGATCGAACTCCAATCTTGGACATTAAACCATACCGAGACGACTATAGAACGAATGAATACGAGCTGGCAGGTTGGTATCGCAACCTTAGGGATAGAGTAGGCGAGGAGATCTAGCAACCTGATTTAGGCTACAGTCTCTTGGAAAAAAGTCGAGGATTATGGTATTGCTGCTTGGTAGCATTATCTTAGTACTTCCCACCATCTCGTCTCGCGTGCTCATAGGCCTAATTTTCTGAACGCGACGTACTTGGGGAAGTCTACGCCAAGTGTGAAGATTGCAGAGAGTCCCAAGACAACGAGAACTTGAATTGTCGTGACGGATGGTAGGACAACGCCGTAGATTCCCAACAAGGCGAATCCAATCACCGTAGCCAAGCTAGAGATGGTAAGTTCCCTTCCGGGTCGAGAGGCCCAGAAGTGTCCTCTCTCCCTCACAATAAGGACTCTGAACTGGCTGGTAAAGACTAGTGTAAGCAGCACGAAGGTTTGAAGTGTTCCTAGTTCCATGTGATAGTAATTCGTGCCGATGAAGATGACGATGACACCCTCGACAACCAAGAGTACGCCGATAAGGATTGAGGCTAACGTGATCTTCTTCACGTTCCATATGTTCGGGCTCTTCGTGGTCTTCACGTTATCAGTGGCAAGTGACATTGTCACGAAGTCATTCGCAAACACCAACAGAACCATACCTAGCACCGAGAGGACGATGTGATGCAACCACAAGAAGCCCAAGACTAGTATGCCTATGAATTGTATTACTTTCGTGACCTTGTTGACGACCCATGTTAGCATGCGCTGGTAGATTTGTCTGCTCGTACCGATCGCGTTAAGGATAACCTTCAGCCCAGGTTCCGTTAGGACTATGCTGGCAGACGCTTTTGCAACGTCGGTGGAGTTGTTCACTGCTATGCCCACTTCCGCTTGTTTGAGAGCTGGTGAATCGTTCACACCATCGCCGGTCATTCCTACCATATGGCCTCTCGACTGCAGAAGCTTCACCACTTTGTACTTGTCTTCTGGGTAAATCTCTGCCAACCCATCATATTCATCCAGAATGTTTGCTTGATCCGCTTCTGATAGCTTCTCGAGATTTGACATCGGATAGATTCGATTGCCAATCCCCACTTGGCCTGCAATCTCTCTGGCTATTGCCGCGTTATCTCCTGTCAGCATTTTCGTCTTTACGCCTAAGCGTTTTAGTTCCCCGATCGTTTCCTTCGAGTCGGGCCTGGGAGGATCGGCCAGTGGGAGGAGCCCTACGAGCCTGAGGTTATCTAGGTCATCATCCTCTGATTTGGCTACCGCGAGTGTTCGATAACCTTTCTGAGATAATTCTTCCACACTAGCGTTGACATTCTTCCCAGTTTCACCGTCTACTTTGCATAGAGACAGAATTACCTGTGGTGCCCCTTTGATGACTCTGAATCGTTTTCCGTCGTGTTCGACGATTGCCTCGGATCGTTTTGTGGCGGGGTCGAAGGGAGTGAACGACTCTTGTGCGTACTGTTCGGAGGCAGGGAGTTTCTTTGCGTAGTCGATCACGGCGAGGTCAATTACGTCTCTTATCTCTTCTTTCGAAGCTAGTCTCGCCATTATTGCGACGTCGTTCTTTTCGAACCCTTGGAAGGGGATAGGGTCGGTGACAGAGAGTTTGTTCTGTGTGATTGTGCCGGTCTTGTCTAGGCAGAGCACTTCCATTGATGCTGCGTCCTCAATAGAATTCAGCCTAGTTACTAGAGCGCCTTCTTTGGCAAGTTGCATTGCGCCTACAGCCAAAACGATGGCGAAGACCGCCGGCAGTGCGACTGGGACGGAACCCATGAGAAAGATTAGAGCGAACGTTACGACGGTTAGAACATCTACGACTTGTGTTAAAGCCGCGTCTAATACCACGAACGCTAAGGCCGCAATGCCCATGTACATTGCATATTTGACGATGGCCGACATGATCTGTTCTTGGTGCGATTTCGGTTTGGCGATTTTCACTAATTCAGCAGTTTTTCCGAAGTAGGTATTGGCTCCCGTGTTGAGTACGAGAGCTTTCGCTTCGCCTCGTTTTATGATAGAACTCGAATAGAAAATTCCGGATTGATGTGCAGTCACGGGAAGTGATTCACCGGTCAACGCTGACTGATCAACGGACACTTCTCCAGCAACAATCTTGGCATCAGCCGGTACTAGGTCGCCCAAACCAACTTGTATGATGTCTCCCGGAACTATTTCCCGAGCATCCTTGACTACCCATTCTCCGTTCCGCAGGACCTTCGCTTTAATCGCTAGCCGTCTCTTCAGGAGATCAAGTGCTTTCAGGGAACTGCGAGAATGGTGAAAACCTATGACAGCATTCAGGGTAAGAAGCACAAAGACTATTTCCACTTCTAGGTAGTGGCCTATGACGTATGAGAGAACCATCGTTAATTCCAAAAGCCAAGGCATTGGCCCCCAATACCGCGCCAAGAAATCGACGAAGGGGTTCTTCCGCTTCTCCGATAATTCGTTGTAGCCAGATTCGTTAATGCGTCTCTTTGCCTCATCTTCGCTCAAACCGTTTGTTGACGCACTCAGTACCGAGTACGTCTCCTCAATTGGTAAGTCGGCAAAGTCGGCTGTCGCCTTGATTGTCATTGAACGAGTACGCCTATCCGCCCTTCATACGAATGCCCTTTGTAACAGATGCTAGTAAGAGTTCCCAGCGCGATCGGAGTAGGAGACCCCGATGATTCTTATCCATGTGAAGCGAGGAGGGGTATATGCCCGATATCTTTGAAAAGATCATGGCGGTTAAACGAGAACGAAAAGCCGCCGCCCTTGCAACAGTTGTTGGGGGCGAGAAAGGCTCGCCCGGAAAAACAGGCTTCCGCATGTTAGTCTATCCTAATGGCGAAATCTCGGGAACAGTCGGCGGAGGTCTTCTCGAGGCAAAAGTTCGCGAGGAAGCGCTACGCTGCATATCTGACAGGAAGACTAGACTGCTCGAGCTCGCGCTTGATGATGAGAGCGCAGACAGCATCGGAGTGCTTTGCGGTGGAAAGGTGACGGTCTTCATGGAACCTATTCAGGGCCCTTCTACGATGTACGTCTTCGGGGGTGGTCACATCGCTGTTCCTCTCGTCCAGTTTGCCAAGACTCTTGAATTCGCTGTCGCCGTCGTAGACGATCGACAGGATTTTGCTAGCAAGGAGCGTTTTCCGCAAGCGGATGAAGTAAAAGTTGGCGAGTTTGCTAATGTGATCAAATCCGTGGACTTTTCTGAAGGAGACTGCGTTGTCATAATCACCCACGGTCATGCGCACGACGAAGTGGTTCTGAAGGAATGCCTCTCCAAAGCCAGCCTTCCCGGGTATATTGGCATGATTGGTAGCAGAGAGAAGATTGCCAGAACATTCGCTAATCTGAGAGAGCAGGGCATCTCACAGGAACTTCTCGCTAAGGTGAAGGCGCCAATAGGGCTCCACATAGGCGCTAAGACTCCTGCCGAAATAGCATTGAGCATAATTGCAGAAATCGTTGCGAACAGATACGGAAGGTCGCTTAAGCCAGAGCAGCCTTGAGGTGCTATTCATACGAAGAGCCCTGATAAGATGCTGTTCGTCTGCGTAGGGTACATAATAGCGGTTCAAAATTGGTTGCCGGAATCAACAAATTTCCATCACCGTATCAGTTTCGCAGAGTTCAAGAGAAAAATGAGTTCCGAAAACACGTGTATTCCGGCTGCCAAGAGTGGATTTAAAATACCTAGAAATGCCAAACCCATGCCTATTCCGTCGATCGTTAATGTGCCGTAGAAGTTTTGCATTATAGTTCCATACGTCCGTTTGCTCGCTTTAACTAGGTATGAAATTTTCTGTAGATCATTAGTCATCAGTACGACGTCAGCTTCTTCGATGGTCACGTCGGTTCCTGCTCCCATTCCTATTCCGACGTTCGCGTAAGCTAGGGCTGGGGCGTCATTAATTCCGTCTCCCACCATTGCTACCCGATGCCCTTCGGCTACCAATCGTTTTATGATGGCAACCTTGTCTTGAGGAAGTAATTCCGCGTAAACTTCGTTTATCCCTACTTCGTTAGCAACTATCTGGGCTGCGACCTTGTTGTCTCCTGTTAACATGATCGCCTTAACTCCCATTCGTTTAAGGTCGGTCATGGCTGTTCTACTCTCGTCCCTAATTTTATCCTGAACTGCTATCAGTCCACAGACCTTCTCTCCATGCGCCACGAAAACGACTGTCTTCCCTTCAGCCGCTCTCGCAGACGCTAACTCTGAAGCGCGAGTAGGGACTGGGACACCCTTCTCACTCAGTAAAGTAATATTTCCGACGATGATTTTGTGTCCCTCGCTTTCAACTTCAACTCCTTTTCCCGGGGTATAGTTGAAGATGGAATGCTCGTTGGGTCTGATTCCTAGTTCGGAGGCTTTCTCGACTATTGCATTGGCGATGGGATGAGTGGAATGTTTTTCGGCTGTTGCTGCGAGTAGAAGGGTCACCCGTTGCCCACACTCATCAACGGTGGTCACATCAGTGACTTCAGGAACTCCGAAAGTCAATGTACCAGTCTTATCGATTACTACGGTGTCCACGCGGTTCATTTCCTCAATGTAACTTCCACCTTTTACGATGACGCCACGCTTAGCTGCGTTTCCTATCGTAGCGAGCATCGCCAGAGGTGTTCCCGCAGCGACGCCGCAGGCACCCGCAACCACGATAACTGAGATTGTGGAGATTAGATTTCTAGTGACTATGAAAGTGACCAACGAAAAGAGGATAGCAAATTCAACCAGCCTCGTTGCGAGTTTATCGGAAGTCTTCTCAATTGGGGCTTTATGAGTCTCTGCTTGTTGGACTAGTCCGATTATCTTGCCGAAGACAGTCTCGTTGCCGATTCTTTCAGTTTCAACCTCAAGCAGCCCGGATTCGTCTACACTTCCTGCGTATACTCTGCTCCCCACACTCTTGTCTACTGAAACGGTCTCCCCTGTAATGCTTGCTTGATTTACTAACGCGGATCCTCCAAGAATGATGCCGTCTACGGGAATCCGGTCACCATCCCTCACGATTACGATTTCACCGGCCGATAGAGTTCGAACATCAACCGAGATCTCCGTTCCATTTCTTTTAACCAAAGCCGTCTTGGGTGTGGCTTCTTCCAGCTTGAGCATAGTCGCCCTACCTTTATCGACCGCCATCGCCTCAAATAATTCCGCCAAGATCACGAAGAACGCGATAACAGTTGCCGCGGTGAACTGCCCGATCAATAATGATGCGAAGATCGCTAGGGTCATCGACACTTCCATATTGATTTTCTTATGCCTCAAGGACTCGAACGTTTCTTTGTAGATCGGATAGCCTCCAATCAGCGTAGATGCTAAGGCTACCAAATCAATCGGCAGGAAAAGTCTCCACAGCCCAAGCCAACTGAAGAGAACAGCAAACCCCATCAGGACAAGCCGTAGGATTTCCTTTCGCTCAATGCCAGAATCAGTCATCTAAATTCTCATCTTCTACTCGCGTTCGAATTAGTTGTGTGCCGTTCTACCGTGTTCTGGCCACGACTTCCTTCAACTCTTGAAGAGTACGATTGATCAGAACATACTCCTCTGCCGCTCAGCTCTGAAGTGTCTAAATGATTCCCATGCCTCTCTCGATAGGAAAAATAGGATGACCACGGTCGCCACATAGTCAACCCACCACAGTTTCCACAAGAAGTTGGCTACAAGACCGACGAGTAACGCGACTGACATTGAAAAACAAGTAGCTGATTCTGTAGCATCTACTGCCATGGGCAAGCAATTTGCCTTCTTACCAATTCGACGCTTCTCAAACCAGAGAACTGGCATTATTACAATCGCGCCCGCAGCTACTAGAATACCAAGAATCGACAACTCCGGTTTAACACCGCTCAAATACGCATAGGTTGTACCTAACCCGATTACAGGAATCAGCAGGAAGAGCAGTAATACAGTAGCTTGTTCAGCCTTCTCAGTCCGATCATCACTTCCCCGCCCACTATTCTCTTCCCTGAGATGACCCACAACGGCGATTGATGAAGCTAACTCAATTAGACTATCGCCACCAAATGCAAGAAGTGCCAAACTGCCTGCAAACGTGCCAGCGATAATGGCTCCAACTGCTTCGGCAGTCATCCATGCTAAACTGGCGTATTCGACAAGTAGTCCTCGTTTTAGTAGATCATCAGATTCGACAGCTACGCCTCGTTCCGTACCTCGCTCATTCGCTTTCATGCTCTAAGCACATCGCAAGTAATCTTGTCACATGGTCATCCGCCAATGAATAGTAAATTACTCGACCGTCCCTCCTCGACTTTACAAGTCTCAGTGCTCGAAGTAATCGAAGTTGGTGCGAAACAGCAGAATCACTCATGCCCAAGAGAGCTGAGAGGTCACAGACACACACTTCATCTCTAGAGAGAGCGTATAATATCTTGATTCGATTCGGATCGCTCAGTAACTGAAACAGGTCTGAGAGTTCTGTCAACGTTTCATTCTTAGGAAACAGTTTGGCTATTTTCTTGACTTTGGTAGGGTTTAGGCATCGTACGTCGCATGTTTCGCCTTCCCTAACAATCCGTACAGTGGACATTTTTGCCCATATATATGAATATGTGTTCATATATACAGCTTTAGGCTGCATTGCTCAGCGAGACTTTGCGTGCTCCTAATGATGCTGTGAATTAGACCATACTCCTCTTCTTCTCGAATCAAAACGAGGAGCTCGAAAGACAAGGTCTGTTTGTTTGGTCTTCAGTGGAGTGTAGTGTGTTCATCGAAAAGGGTAGGGGGCGGGATTAGCCCTATTAGAAGACTTACACATGTGACCCTTGGATTACCCTTGGATTAAGTGGAAAATCGGCCTGCTGAAGCTCTCCTATGCCAGGCCAGCGACAGACCTCAAGATCTCTCGTGTACTCTTGTCCGGAAAATGGGAGACGATGTTCAGGAAACTTTCCGCTGTGATTGTTCCTGTGAGTTTTCCGTCTGAAACTACAAGAAGTCCTCAAGTCTTCAGGTCTTCCCTTTGAGTAACGCTCAAGGCTTGCTGTGCCGTTTCTTCACGGCTACTATTAGAATGAACACGATAACGAGACCGATGATCGAAAGAACTACGGGCAGGAATGTTAGGGATGCATTCTGGGTTGTCGCCGTAGTAATCAGGCTTGAAACTACCGTCTCAACCTTCTGAAGCGTCTGGAATGATGTCGTCGCGTATGAGAGAGTTGTGGTCTGAATTATTGTATTGTAAGTGTACGCGATGAAGGAAATGGGGTAGTATGCACCGTAGAGGCTTTGTGTGGCAAAAAGGAATACGTAGACTCCTGTGCTAAGCGGTGTCCAATCAAAATCGTACGAGGAGGCGAATGCCGTCACGATCGAAGGCCCGAAATTATTTCCACAAAAGTAATTGTTAAACGCAATCAGCTGGTTCAAATCTAAGACATAGAAGTTAATCGGGCTTGCAGTCGCAAGATGACCTCTGATTTCTTGTGACGCGACTGCGTTAAACACAAAGTAATCGTAATAGAGGCAGATGTGTCCCGGCCCTTCAAATGAGGGGAAACGCTTGGTGCTTATCGCTTCATACTGCTCAAGAGTGAATGTGCCTGTTCGGTAATCGTAGTCGTATGGCCAATGCTGGTAGCGGAGCATTCCTGTATTAGTTGTTGTAGAATATGTCGTAGAGGATCCAGTTGTAATGGATGTAATTGTGTAGGACTCGGTGGTTGTCCGTGTTATCGAAATTAGCTGGCTACTGACAGGTTGGTAAGCTAATGGAACGAGAATCCCCGAAATGACTAGCATTGCAAGTAACTCTTTACGCATCAAATATTACCTTCTTTCAATGAAAATCGATCGAGCGGCCTCTTAAACAACACGAGACTCATTACGCGTAGAACATCTGTCCCGATTCCTCTGAGGTCACGGACGTGAGCGAACTGATTGAAGGGAAATATTCCTACGCTATGAGAACGAGGCAGAGGATTCACTACGATATGTCGGCGACGATTGCATCGTCCAGTCTTATCACGTCCTCGGTATTCAGTTCAAGGAGCCTGTCCCTCGACCCTCCTCCGCAAAAAACTGTTTCTTGATCTAGCAAGGCACTGTCAAGAACGACTTTCATTCGGGTTTTATGGTGGATGGAGGGGGTTCCTCCAGGTGCATAACCACTAACCGCTTCAGCCTCGTCGAAGCCTAGCAGGCGGACGTTGCGCGTATTCAATGCCTGCGCCGCCTTCCTCAAGTTGACTTTTCGATTCCCTGGAACAATTAACAATGCGTAGTTTCCGTCGTAAGTCTTGCAGACGAGATTCTTTGTGATCCTGTTCAATTGGATTCCTGTTTCGCGAGACGCATCCGCTGTGTGAATGGTCTCAGGCTTGGCTAGGAATCTATGCCAAACGCCATTTTTCTTCAGGTAATCCTCCAGATCCAATCGGTCTCCTCCGTCGACGTTGTAGGCACCGGAAATAGTTGCGATTATTCTTTCTTATTAGTGCAACCGATTTCCAATCACTAAGTGATATCCTAACACTTGGCTCTGCGATAGTGGCTGAGAGTCTCGAACGCCTCTATCCGCACAATGGCAATAAGCGCTAAGAGACACGCGACCGTGAACGTCATTATCACACGAAATCGCAAAATAATTGAGTGAGCTAAACAACTTTGCCCGGCAGAGTAAGGTTTAGCAGCCTTCTCACATTCTCCTGATCCGCTGTATGCAATTTGAACTTGAACTTTCTGCGGATTCCATTCATCGCGTACGCGTCGAACTCAAGCCTAACGCCAAATAGACCTTCGACAACTTTCGCAGAAAAAATATCCTTGTAAGATATTTTGAAACTAGCCCTATGAGTTCTAAGAATTGCGTCCGGCGTCTTGTTCTTGAATCCCTGTCTTCTCTCGTTCTCTATTTTTCTCGACAACGCTCGAACTTGCCGCATTCGTATTGCAGCCCCCATTGCTAGTTCTTGCAATCCGGCTCTTTTGGTATACGCTGGTGTGAGATCTGATGGGTGAAGAACGATGGCTGCAATTACCTGGCTATTTGTGAACAGGAGATCGTAGCGAGTGTCTGATGTTTGGCCCATCACATCCTCGACAGTGTCGATGATCACTCCTTCAGCAGGTTCCAGGCTCGATCCCTCGCCCACGACTTGACCCTTTTGTTGTAGATAATATTCTTCTTGGAACGCCAGGCTCAGACTCAATTGTCATATGGGTTTCGTCGCTGAGGTTCAATCAACAATAAACAGCTGTGCCCCTTTCTCCGTCCGTGACCTATGGGGATTCGCGTCATCATCCGAGACCTGGTAACTTGAGCCCTGTTGTAGAACAAACTTGCGTCCGTCTTTTAGCTCAGTGATCAACTCGCCTTGAAGCACTAATAGTACATGTCCGCGAGAACACCAGTGATTTGCTACGTACCCAGGCGAGTATTCCACCATGCGAACACGGATATTCCCAACAGTTACGGTCCTCCAGAGAGCCTTACCTTGTTCGCCGGGGTGTTCTGTAGGCGATATCGTGGACCACATAATAGTATGAAAAGGCACATTTTCAATTTTCATTCAGGGACACTGCGTATTTCCCACTTGGCGTTTGACATATGTCTTTGGGTTTGATTTGCATAACTAATTCAAATTGGCATTGCGAGCACTGTGTTCCCGCAGGAGTGTCTGCAGAAGAGGTTACTTCAAACAATATGGCGTAGAGCTTACGCGGCTCCAGCTCTGTATCTTCTGAAGTATCGCAATATGTATGTTGAAAGATAGGATTGAACACAGTTCTTCGCGTATCCTTGGTTCAATTCAGATCTTGCGAGGGCTAGACTCTGACAGCCTTCGAGGAATATTGTTTTGATTATTCCGAAGAATGTGAGTTCGCGCCCTTCGTTCCATAGTAAGTAAACTTCGAATAATGGTGTCCCGGAATAGCCGAAATACCTCATTACATACCGCAGGTCAATGGGCATTCCATGCTCTCTAAGGAGAAAACCGACGAGTTTCCTTGAATCTTCTATTCGGATGCTTGTGTCAGTAGCAAAGAAACGAACCATTTCCTTTGGCACAAGTTCCCTTGACAGGAGGATCTCGCCGATTGTGGAATATATGACCAAGGGAACCGCAATTATGTACCGCCAAATTGGGGCCTCTGAAAGCCGCTTCAAATGATTCCAACTGGACGAGTCGAATTCTCTTAGGATCACAATGAAGTCCATGAGATCTCGCATTGAAAGTAGTCCTTTCGTAAGAGCGTGAGCGCACAGTACCATGAACGCGTCTTCAGGCTGCATCAAATGAGCGGGAGAGCCCATTAACTGAGCCGATCGTGACCTGGACCATAAGTCGTACCACAGTGGATACCCGAACGAAAGTGTCAAAGAGATCGGGACGCTATGCGTCTCGCAATGAGCGGAGAACCGCGAAATGCGCTTGCTGAATGTCGTTTGGAGTGGCAGAGCGAAGCTGACATGATATCCTGCTTTGACTAGTGCTTTTTCGGCGAAGAATCGATCGGTTTTGGATTTGAACAAGAAATCCCAGTCGCGGGAGTAGCGCATTAACGGGTCTTTGTAGTATTGAGTGGAAAGAAAAAGTCCCTTTAGAGGCATGACTTCCAGTCCTTTTTCTTTGAAGGTCCTTAGGAGATTCGCTGCTTCTGCTTGTTGGATAGACTGACCAGTGACGTATTGGTAGAATAGACGCTCATACCTTCCTTTCAACGTCTTGTCTCTAAGGGACTCGCGCTTCAACCAATTGTAGATCGGATAGAAAACGTCATTGGCGATTGCGGCTTCAAGCATCAAAGCAGGAGTGGCACTCTGCTTCCTAATGGAGGGTGTGGCGGTTTGATCCACCCCAAGTCCTCTAGCTAGTACCTCCACTAATTGCTTGTTCGCGTCGAAGGCAGCACTGTCCATGAGTGTTCCCATGGTTTGTTGTAAGAGCCCTGGTCTCAACTACGTTGTATAAGGTTGTATAATTGAGACAAATCACTTCCGGCTAGAAGTTCATAGCAATCTGCGTTTTCGAGAAAGTTCGAATAGACCTGCATGACCTTTGAGATTCTTTCGCGAGTGCGCCAACCGAACCAGTAGGATTGGTTCATTTCTGAAATGTAAGTGTCGGTGAGCAAACCCACCATTCGCCCAGGATTAACACGTTGAATTCTGCTAGTGCGCGAATGCCAGACGTTAAGGTAATACACGGCCACGTCATTTAGCTGAACTCGGTCGAGTCTAGAAGGAAAAATCGACGCAAAGTCTATCAATCCGGCCTTCAGACGCGAGCTGACCGAGTCGCCACAGCGGCGGAGATTGCTTAGAGTTTCCTTGCGTACGTTTCCTCGAAACAAGAACGGGTAAGCTTCCCCTCTGCCAAGGAAGAGTACATCGTCAGTCAGTACAATGTCTCCGCGCGCGAGGTGAAGCAGCAGTAGAGTGGTTTTGCCGGTTCCGGAGCGTCCCACGAATATACGTATGCGTTTTCTGTCTTGAACTGCTGACGAGTGGAGAGGAAATCGATTCTTGCCCTCGAGGCCAACTATTACGGACCATTTCGCGAAGGACCTTGGGATAGGAGTTCTCTCGAGGCGTCTCTCCAGAAAGACGTCAACACTCCCAGTCCTAAGATTGATTCTTGCGGCGCTACTCTTTCCGAACCTCAAGTATCGAATGTTTGATTTCGTGAAGATTTCCATGTCTCGGGCGTAGACATCTCTGGCTGCGCCGATGGGGATTTTAAGCCTGTTTGAGTGGCTGGGAAGAAAGTTAACTCGAGCGTCAATGCGTTTCCGGGTGTCACATAGATATGGCTCAAAATCTCTTAGTAGCTCTTGACTTAGGACGTCGCTATGGGAGTAGAGAAGTACATGTAGGCCATAGATTTGGAGAATGATTCTCGTGAGTTATCATCTGTGCCTTAGATTTCTACTAGAAATCCTGAGGGTGCGGTTCTGTCGCTCCAAACTTTCCTCACCTTAGGAGTACGATAGCAACTCGCACTCTTGTCTGGCAGCTTCTTGCGGGAGCGGCTTTCGGCAGCTCGGTTCCGGTAGTTGAGTTGAACGAGACGTAGTTTGCTTAACCTTGAGACAAACTGATCAATGTCGGTGTCTACGTGTCTAATGCCATCGCTACGCTGGTAGGCACTACGGAGCGCCCTCGAGATTGCGTTGAGAGAGTGGCGTCCATCGCACATTCGCCATACCTGTCTAGCGACCTCATTCGTCTCGTATAGGGTGCCTGTCCGAGTATCGAACAATAGCAGAGTATCAGAGTCGCGCTCTATAATCGACTCGTCTCTTGACGGGAACGAATCTTGCTTCGACAACGTATTAGCCTTATTAGCGAACTAGTGGGCTGATAATAATTGTTGCTGCACCTTGGCTCCGGTCAAAATCAGCGCAGTCATTCCCACATTCAATTCTGCTGGAACTATTCGGCGATGTCTTTCTTCCTTGGTCAATCAAACGACTCCACTGCATGAGATCCTCGTCGTTGACGGTGATTCAAGCGACGACACGAGAAAAATCGTCAGGGAATTTTCGGATGTCACTCTAATAGTTAATGGAAAGTCGCACTTCGGAGGAGCTTCACGAAACCTTGGTGCCCAACGAGCAGAAGGCAACACAATTCTTTTCATAGACTCAGACTGTTACGCAAACAGGAACCTCAACTCGTACCACGTCGAAGCGTACCAACACAACTTACATCTAGATGGCGTTCAGGGCGCAATAAGAAGTGCACGGAGAACAAAGTTCTCTCGTGTTATCCAAAGTCATTTCCTGACAAACTATTGGATAGACAACGTGAAGCCGAATGGAATGATTAAATTGAATGGCGCGGCGGGAACTAACCTGAGCCTCGACAGAGAACTATTTTTGAGAAATCGATTCAGTGAAGATCTCCTCAGTTGTGAAGACATTGAGTTGTTTATCAAGTTGCGTAGGATGAAAGGTGTTGTAATTCTCCTCGAACCAAGAGCAGTGGTCTATCATCTTCACCCCAACAGTTTGCAGGAGCTATTCGCACAGCGCAAGTGGTATGGCAAAGGTTCAGTTAACTTCTATCGGAAGTATTGGCATACCACTTTCAAAAGAGACTCAATACTGAATACGTCAAAGCGATATATCAAGTGGGACATCCGAACACTTGCTTCGGCGCTGTCGACCGATCACAGAAAATTATGCGCCGGATGCCAATTCGGCAAGTGCCGCATAAGCGAACCTGTTCTTCCAAAGAGAAACCTGCCTGACGTGAAATATCTGAGGCAGGTCACTTGCCTCGCCTGGGCCGCAGGCATACTTGGCGTCCGCTCAAATATTGACTATGATTGGGGAACCGATTAGAAGCCGTCTCGACCATGTTATTCTTTCATAAAGTCACACACGAAATTAGGGAAACGGCAACGATTTTGAATGGCCGCATAAGAGGGTACACACACTAAAACTAGACTCGGCGATGAAGACGCTCGCGTGAGTATTTTGGCTTGCGTTCTCTAATTGTACTCTTCCCATCGATGACGGTTAGGAGAGTATGGTGTTATACCGTCCTTTTCTTCTCACAACGATCAAATCGCGTCTGAACCCTTTTCTAAGGTTCTCGGTGTTTAGTACCGCCTTCTTTGATCCCGAAGCTACAATTCGACCCTTTTTGATCAACAGCACATGCGTGAATACTGGGCTTATCTCTTCAACCCTATGTGTAGCGAAGATCATGGTCGGCGACGTAGCCGATCGCCCGAGAGAATCCACTAGTCTCAGAAGATCCTCGCGGGCGTCCAAATCTAATCCAGCACAGCTCTCGTCCAGGATCAGGATTTTGGGGGAACTCATCAGAGCTCGAGCGATTACGATGCGTTGCTTCTCCCCTTGAGACAATGTATGGTAGCGTTTAGCCGCTAGTTGCAGACAGCCCACTTTTCCGAGGAGTGATCGTGCTCTCTTGACTTCTTTTGTGGAGGGCCGGTCGTATAATCCAATGCTGGCAAATCGCCCGCTGAGAACAACCTGGAGTACGGGTAGTTCTGGCGGAGTTTTGTCAGACATAAAGGAGCTTGCAAATCCGATTGACTTCCTGAGCTCTCTCAAATCACAAGCGCCAAACTTTTTCCCGAGAACAGCTGCGGACCCGGTGGTGGGCCAGAGATATCCGTTAATCACCCGCAAGAGCGTGGTCTTGCCTGAACCATTTGGGCCGATCAGCGCCCAATGCTGACCTTTTCGAATGATCCAGTCTACATGCCGTATGACTCTAGTTTCGTCGAAGGTCACAGAGACATCATGAAGTTCGACAACATTCACGTAATCCGTAATTCTCGTTCCTGGCATCCCCTCGCTCACGCTAACTGGCCGAACTCGAACGCTCTCCGTACAGCGGCTCAGGTTTCGTCGTCGGGCCTAGCGGTGCGCACATTCTGCTGCGCCGCCAGTTTAACGACGTCACCTAGTCCGATTATCTTCACTGCTTTGTATTCTTCGATCGGAGGGAGGTCTGTTGCTGTTTCTTTAACCTGGGTTTAATTTTGGGCCGTGCCCGCATTCCAGGCAGAACGCGCTTCCTTTTGGAAGTTCATGACCACAGTTAAGACAGTATTGGGTTCTATTGCACCGTAGCGGGCATGGCTAGCGGTGTTGCATCAGCGGGGCATTAGTACGGTCAGAGAAGTTCACGAAGAAAATTCAACACGCTAATCAAATCTTCTTCTCTATACCAAGGGCAAAACTGCCCCCATACCCACTTATTCTTGACTCTAATGGAAAAACACCAGACTCTTCTTGTCTGAGGAATGATTGTAAGCTACCGGAAAGATTGACGGTTATGATGCGACGGCGTTTCCCGATGAAACTGTTGATCCGAATTGTGGGCGCTCTACTTATACTAGTTGAGCCAATTCTCGCCTTTGTTTACCGTTTGAGCCCGGCCCGGTGCCCGTCCATCATCACGTATGCTCTTGGCATTGCTACGGTTGAGCACAGGAAGGGTTTCTACACATTAGACAGAATCGTTCGTTCCACAGGGAGATTCGATGGAGCCATAATCGAATGTGGCACATACTCTGGTCAGACGCTGTTGGGCATGGCTCATCTGCTAAGCTTGCGAAGCATCAACGTGCACCTGTACGGCTTGGACTCGTTCGAAGGATTCCCTAAACCCACCGAACAAGATGCCCTGCCAGATGGATCATTCCATCCAGCCGTCCAGAAAGGGCATTTCAAAGACGTTTCTTACGAACGCCTCATCAAAAAAATAGCACGTCTCGGGTTCGCGGATCGCATCACTCTAGTAAGAGGCTTCTTCCAAGACACCCTGCCCTCCCTTAAAGACGAGAACTTCAGCCTCGTGCACTTAGATTGCGACCTTTACCAGTCGTACAAGACTTGCTTGAAGTTCCTGTACCAGCAGGTTTTGCGAGGGGGTTTCATCGTGTTCGACGAATACGATGAACCGGCCTATCCTGGAGGCAAGAAAGCAATTGATGAGTTCTTCTTGAGCAAACCGGAAGAAATTCAGCGCTACGCAGAGTGCGTGCAACCCAGATATTTCATACAGAAGCAGTGAGGTATGAGTTAAGGAACTAGCCGATATTCTAAGAGCTTCCCAAGTATTCGTCCAAAAATCGCTACCATGCCCCGCTCGCGCAACACCCTTAGGCTAAGACCCTACTCCGCAACAGAACCCAGTATTGGAGGTTACTTTGTCTTCTGTGAAATATGAACACGCTATTAGCCGATGATCAAAGAACAGGCACCAACAATGAGTCGTTCTCGCTGTCGTTTTGTCTTGGTAAATGCATGGTAAGTTGATAAGTAATCGTTCGAGTAATGGATACAGTGTTGAAGGGAGATTCTCAAATTGAAGTTCGGCCTGCAACATCCCAACTTCACATTCGACGGGCAAGGCGCCGAAGTCGTCGAAAAGCTAAGAACGCTTGCGCAGAGGGCTGAGAAACTTGGTTTCGACTCGTTCTGGGTTATGGATCACTTCCACCAAATCCGAAGTGCCGGCCAACTTCAAGAGCCGATACTTGAAAGTTGGACAACTCAGGCCGTTGTTGCGGGATTGACGGAGAAAATCAAGCTTGGTACCCTCGTTACTGGAATCGTGTACAGGCATCCTTCGGTTCTCGCTAAGATGGGCGCGACTCTCGATGTCCTAAGCAAGGGTAGGCTAATCATGGGGATCGGCGCTGCTTGGAATGTAGATGAGGCCACAGCTTACGGAATCCCATTTCCACCTGTAAAGGAAAGGATGCAACGCCTCGAAGAGGCAGTGCAAATAATCAGGAAAATGTGGACGGAGGAAAGCGCAACGTTCAGCGGGAAATTTTACCAAGTACGCGACGCATACTGCAACCCGAAACCGATTCAGAAACCTCATCCCCCGATCATGATTGGTGGGGGCGGAGAGCGGCGGACGCTCAAGATCGTGGCAAAGTACGCTGACGCTTGCAATATTTTCGGCTCTGTGGAGACGGTGAAAAAGAAGTTTGGGGTTTTGAGAGGACATTGTCGTTCGGTTGGTAGAGATTACGATTCAATTGTCAAATCGAAGGTTGGCCGCATAGTGATTGAGAAGGATAAGGAGAAATTGGCGGAAGCGGTCAAGAACATGTCGGAGGTTAGGCGCCAGGAGTACGTGCGTCTAGAGTACGCGATTTATGGGACACCTGAAGAGGTGCGGCGGCAGGTCGAAGCTTTCAGGGATGTGGGGGTAGAATACTTAATTGTGAACCTCGAACCCGACAGAGAGCTTCAGGCATTAGAGCTATTCGCAGACGAAGTTGTGAAAAAGCTCTGACCCGATTTCCAACTCATGGCCATGACCGTTGGCTGGGCGATGGAACCCGGCCGTTTGCGGGTCGAATGCCTTCGTGACTATTACCACGGCCCTTGACCAGGCTCCAAACTAATTATCTCGGATTGTGTGGCAAAGAAATATCGGGCATTACAAGTCGTGGGTTCAAATCCAGCCCCCTGCACTCTTTGATGAACCCGCTGCACTCATTTGCTCAGACCATAGCTGTGTGACACACACAAATAGCAGGTCTGGACGATCATGCAACTGTTTGGTTTATGGGGGTGAGCGATTTGGTTTGGAAGATTATCGAGGTCATTGGTGAATCAAATGAGAGCTTTGCGAACGCAGTTAGAAACGCCGTTGAAGAAGCAGGGAAGACCGTCAAGCAAATGCAATGGTTCGAAGCAACCCAGTTCAGAGGATCCATCAAGGAAGGCAAAGTGAGTCAATTCCAAGCGGTCGTGAGGATCGGTTTCAAAGTCGAACGCTAAATCCTAGACTAGATATCCATGTCCGCACTATTAGACCCACGCGCATTTTGCCTACGACGAACGGCGATGGTTCAAATTCCTGTGCCCATAGAATTATGGGGGCACACCAAACGGTGAGACAAGATACCGCAAATCACAAGTAACTCCGCCAAATATATTGCGGCAAAGCGACTGTGTGTCCCGCAATGAAGATTCTCGTTATTGTACCAGTTCCTGTGACCGATGTAGATCTTGTAAAGATGGTGCAAGACGCGTATGAACCCGTAAAGGATCATGATACTGAATTAGAAGTCGTCTGTATGGATCAAGGAGTCGAGTCGGTGGAAACTCATTTCGCTACAGATTTGATGCTGAGTCACATTGCAGAGAAGATAGACCGCCTAGACGAAGAGAAGTACGACGGAGTCGTCATGTTTTGCGCGGATGATCCTGGCGTTTACGGTGCCAAGGAGAGATTAAGAATTCCGGTCGTGGGCCTAATGGAGCCGGCCCTTCATCTCGCTTGCATGCTCGGACGAAGGTTTTCGTATTTGAGCGCTTTGGAAAGTACTATACCAATGACTGAGCATATGATGCAACTCTACGAGATGAGGTCCCGATGTGCATCAATCCGGTCGATTGATATTCCAGCCGTGCAGCTGCGGGCGAACCGCGATAAAATGATCGAGAGACTTCTTGAGGAAGGACGCAAAGCGATCAAAGAGGATGGCGCGGATGTTCTAATTCTTGGGTGTGGTAACATGGTTGGTGTCACGAGCGAGTTATCCGACAAATTGGCCGTGCCGGTTATCGACCCAGCCATTGTCGGACTCAAAACGTGCGAGCTACTAATCAAATTGAAGCTCAGTCAGAGCAAGAGGGCATTCCCACCGTTTCGCAGCACCATGAAAAGAATCCTCCCAATGGCAAACTGAAATTCGCATGCATCGATCGGCTGGGTGCGTTAGGAGTAGGCGTGCGGACTAATTGAGGAAATTACTCATCCAGCTGCTCCTAGCAGATTAGGGGAAGAACACGGAAATTTGCAGATTGCAGACTTCGAGCTGCCATAAAAGAGAATTGCATAGCCCTTAAATGTGCGAGATAGCAATCCCCTTTCGACCTAAAATGGTACACGTAACAGACGAAGGCGTCTTCGACGCACCCTTAGAGAAGGTTTGGAAGTATATCAACGACGATACCGGCCATGTACATAGCGCAGTGAAATTCACCAAAGTCCTCGAACAATCGGACAAAGGCATGACGGTCGAACTCGAAGTGAAGCACCCGGACGGATCCTCGCACACGGAAACTTGGAAGATGACCATGAACCCACCCAAAGGACACTCCACCGAAGTCCTCTCCGGACCAATGAAAGGCTCCAGAAATACACACACATACACCCCGATGGGAAACAAGACCAAAGTCGTGGTGGAAGGAGACTTCTATGCACAAGGCATGGACGACGCGTCAACCAAGAAAGCAGTCTTGGGCATGTTTGAAATGGTCTTCAACGAAGACAACGCCAACCTGAAAACCTACAAGTAGAACACCCAAAATATTCTCAACCTTCTCTACACCTTTTTTTCTCTCACCCTCACCCCCGCCTGGAGCAAGTGTAAACTCTATTCCCAAATCAGTGATCTTGGGGGAGTAGAGAGGAAATATCGGCAGGAAGAGTTCGAAGCGTGCTCGTTGGATTCTAGGTCAATGCGTCCAATCCGGAAGACAACACGACCCACGCATGCGAGAGTTCGATGAACGGATAGAACGGAAGCTGGGTCTAATGGTGAGCACACACAGAGGGAAAGAACTGTGTCACCAAATGAACCAGAACTCTTATCGACTTATTCAAGGATAGCTAGGATCGATGGACGAAATGAGTGGCGTTAAGAAGATCAAGAGAATACTGAAGAGTAGAGCCACCGTTGAAGGGGCTGGCGTGCGGTTAAAGAGAGCTTTCACTTTCTATCAAGCTCCGGAGTTGGATCCGTTTCTTTTGCTGGATGATTTCCATTCCAACAATCCTGCCGACTATATCGAGGGTTTTCCTTGGCACCCGCATCGCGGCATTGAAACCATAACCTACGTTCTGCGTGGTGAGGTTGAACATGGAGACAGCATGGGCAACAAAGGAGTGATTCGTTCAGGCGACGTGCAGTGGATGACTGCGGGGAGTGGGATAATTCACCAAGAAATGCCTCAGGGAGAAAAAGACGGATCAATGTCAGGTTTTCAGCTTTGGGCCAACCTACCCGCTTCTCACAAGATGATGGATCCGCGCTATCGAGAGATCGCGAGTAATCAAATCACAACGGTTATTGTGGATGGTGGCGCCGAAGTGCGAATCATCTCGGGTGAAGTGAATGGTATCAAAGGACCGGTCCGCGATATCGTTACTGACCCAGAGTACCTAGATGTTACAATTCCCAATAACTCGAAATTCACGCATACAGTGAAAACTGGCCATGTAGTCTTCGCATATGTGATCGAAGGAAGAGCTTACTTCGACCAAGAACGAGATCCATACGCATATGAAATCGAAGGCATCAACTATTTCGATTTCAAACGAGATTGCCTGATTGGACCAGAAAACGTAATCATCTTCGACGAAGGCGATCAATTGGCTTTTACAAGCGTCGATGAAGCAGTGAGATTCCTACTAATATCGGGAAAACCAATTCACGAGCCGGTAGCATGGTACGGCCCTATAGTAATGAATACTCAAGATGAGCTAAGAGTAGCGTTTGAAGAATACCGAAACGGGACGTTCATCAAGCATAAAAGCCCTGTCAACCAAAGCGAAACGTATCAAAAATAACCAGTTCAGCCGGAGCAGATCTTGAGTTTAACATGATTGGAAGAGACGCGCGTGTGCACGCGACGTGGCAACGCAACGAAAGCATACGAACAGAGATTCGTGACTCTCTTCCGAACTGCAAAGTGTACACGGAGAGCTGGTGCGAACGGCAGAAATTGAACCAAAGAGGGTCATCCAGGATTCGGTTATATTCGTGAAAAGATTCTGGTCGAAGACGGCGACTCGAGGAAATGAAGAAAGACCTTCAGGTTTGGATTACTCTACTAGTGATAATGACATTCTTCGCTTCTAACAGCGTAATAACAAGATACCTGGTCTTGCTAGGCCGAGTCTCACCCTTTCTCCTTACCGTAATCAGGTTCGTCAGCGGACTAGCCACCCTCTCGATCCTTGCATCTGTGCGGCCGAAGACCTTCCATCATGATAAGCCGAACGCCTCCTACCTGCCTGGCGCATTCTTCTTGGGGGCGTACGCGTTTTCGATATCTTACGGATACGTTTTCATATCCGTAGCTGCGGGAACTTTCATCTTCTATACCTTCGTAGTCCTAGCAATGGCGACCTATTCTGTGCTAGTAGACAAAGAACAGTTGACACCGCGTTTAGTCTTGGGACAGCTCCTGGGCATAGCCGGGGTCCTGGTCATAACTTTCGGCAAGATAAGCTCCGTTACTCTACTTGGCATTCTTCTGATGGCCGGGACCGGCGTATCGTGGGGATTGTATTCCGCGTATGGTAGGAATTTCACGGTAACGTTCAGTTACACGTACAATAGTTTCTTGATTTTGGGAACATTCGCCATTATTAGTTCGGTAGCGCTTGCACTTCTAGGTCAGCCGATTTCTACCAACATTTCCATTCAGAACCTTGGGCTAGCGCTGTACATGGGTATGATCAGTACGGCGCTCAGCTATGTTCTGTGGAACGCCACAGTAAATAAAATACCTGCATCTCTCGGAGGGCTTGTCCAACTCGTTGTCCCTGTTCTGGCTCCAATCATGGGGATAATTTTCTTAGGTGAACAAGTAACCCCATCGCTAATGCTCGGTGGCGCTCTGGTCCTCGTTGCAATCTACCTCGTGGGATCAAAACGTTAAGCTGTACTTCCAGGCTAGAATTAGCAACCAATTTTCTGACCTCGCTCCGACACGGCGTCACTGTTCCGCAAGTTAAGTCGTTTTTGGGGGTGGTAGGTGGGATAGCTGGTGTGCACACACGCAAACACCCAACCATGCCTTACGGAATGGCAAGCGATAACTACCTACTTCGCCGCAGTTCACTTGAGCTTGCTGCGATTCATCGCCGTGTTCTCGACTGCTAGTCCGAGCTCCAAGGGAATGCAGGGACAGTAAGTACCCAACGTGAAGTAAGTAGGAGGTGAAAAAGTGACAGCAAGAACGACTAAGATTGGCTTCGTAGTTGTCGCTGCTGTATTGGCCTTAGTGATTCTATTCACCCAGCCAAGGATCTTCCCACCCGCAGCTATGCCGCCGATGTCATGGCTTCCAGCCTTCATATTTCTCAGCATATGGGACGCCCTAGCCTTCGGAGTTGGCATAGTAATCTTGATCTACCTTGGAATGAATTACTCCAAATGGCCCAGGGAGATTCGTGGTTCGCTCCTAGTGCTCTCCTTCATCGCACTTTGGTTCACACTCCTGAACTGGATACACGATGGACTCCATAACACAGGCGCAATGCCGCCAAACTGGATGCTTCTAGCATTTACCGAGTACATGTTTCACGTCCCGTGGCTAATCTTCGGTCTCGCCTTAGTATTCGTAATAAGACAACTCCTCAATGTCTACAAGAAATAAGTTTCAGTAACATGGCACCAGAGTCTCTCCCCCATTTCTTTTCGAGGTTCAAATTCCACTGCTCGCACCATCCCTACCACACACACAAAAAGCCCGAAGCGGCAGTTCAAATCGCAGGCGTCTTCGTAATCATGATGAAGGAAAAGGGAGAGGGTGGGGCAGAGCCCACTGTGAATCTACTTCTTTTGCAGTCCTTGTTGTAGGTCCTTCAGCTCCATGAGTGGTTGAAGGTCTAGTTTGCAGTTGAACATATTCCAGAGTGGTTCGCCTATTGTTGCTATCATGTCGGCGCTGGGTAGGTTGACTATCATGTAGATGCCCCGTTCGCCTTCAATTGGAGTGAAGTATACTGCTTCAGGCTTTATTTGGTTCAGGACACCTTCCAGTTTCTTTGGAAAGTTGGGGTCCTGTAGAAGTTTGTTTCCGGATTCTGTTGGCATATGCAATCGTAGCAAGAATTTCATAACATCTCTCACCTCCGCGATCTAGTAGACCTCATTCATGACGCCCGAAGATCGCAGACTTCGTCCACGCAACTTCATCCAAAGGAGCAGTTCTTGACGGAACAACTCTCTAGCTGGGCGAATTGAACTTGACCTTGAGAGAAGGAACACCTATCAAGACTATTGTTACTTGCCCTTGTATGTTGCAGGCAGTTTCGCAGGTGTAATTTTATTGGCGCGCACAGACGGAAAATCCGTGGTTCAAATTTCGACGCTCGCACCACTAGTACCACACACACACTTTACACGTCCCAAACTTACACGTGCAAAACCAAAACCAATTCTTACAGCTCCCCGGTCTAGTGCTGCGCAACATCTTGCGCTCGTTCATCAAGCACTTTGAAGACAAACCGGGCGGGCCATTCGGAAACGGCTCCTCCCATTGCCAAAGCCACGGCAGTAGCTTCGAGAATCTCTTGTTGTGTCGCACCTAGTTCCATGGCTGCGGTGACGTGATACTCGACACATGGGTAGCACTTTTCGCAGATGCTGATTCCCAGTCCGATCAATTCCTTGTACTTCTTTGGAAGTGCTCCTTCTCGAAGTGCATTTGCTTCCAAGTTCTCGAGTTCTTCGAATGTTCCAACCCCGCTCCTGAACATCTTCAGGTTATACTCCTTCCTGCTTCTTCTAATCTCTCCAATATCGTCAAACACATCATTCACCGGGTCGTTCGGAGAGCACCCGCACAATAAGAAGCTTGGATCGTGAAATGACCCGTAGACGCAGTGCGGAGCCTCGGGCTAGCTTTACACCCTCGTTTAGAACCGTCAACCAATAATGGTTTCGGCTTGAATTAACCTGAAAGTGAGCCGAAAGCAAGTAGGATTCAAGCTGAGAATGAACATACCTCAATTCGTCTCTATGCGTGAATCTAATCGGCTGATTCTTGGTTCAGTTTCTGTTGCCCGCACCATTAGACCCACACACACAAACTAGAACGACGGTTCAAATTACAGTGCTGGCACCACGAGTACACACACGAAAATCATGTTAACGACTAATGGCGACGGCGGGAGAGGTTTATACATTCGACGGGTGGAATTTGAATTCATGAGCGAAACGACCGAAAAGAGTGTTCCGCACGAACAGCTCCTCGTTGTCTCGGGCCTGCTTGCCGGCTTTTCGTTTACAGCGCTGATGCTCATGCTGCAGTCTCCCGAGTCGTTCCGCGCGCAGATCTGGCCAGGGTATTCTGACGCCTACTTCGTCCTTCTGGTAAGCATACTGTCCATCGTTTCCTCGGATCTGATCTGTTGCAGTCTCGGAATGTCTATAGCCGCAGCGGGACGGGATCCTGAGTCGAGGCTGTGGACCTTCAACGGCGTGACTTTCCTGATTGGGCTTTTCGGGCTGATGTTGTTCATTCCCCTCATAGTCCTCCCGTTATCTTTCGTCACTGGCTTGGCGGTCTTCGTGTTCGAGGCATTGCTCATAATCTGGTATCGAAGACGCGGTCCAAAGACGCCATTAAGGCCACCCACAAGTTGACTGAGCGGCTACGGTTCAAATTTGGTCGGCCGCACCACTAGTACCACACACATACAAAAATAATTGGATGCTGATCTCACTCGAAAACAAGGACCTGATGAAATTGCCGCCAAAACTTACTCTGCGATGTGCCCAATGTCACACTCCATTCGAGAAGATTGGCTGGATTATTGGAGCGAGAGCTGGTATCGGAGGTATTCCAGGCTACGCCTGGTATTATGTCAAGTGCCCTAATTGTGGCAAACGACACTGGAACAAACTTATTCACCTCGAAATAGGCAAACGACCACGATGACATCTGTGAGTGGTACTCTCGGTGCGCACACAACACAATTGAAGCTACCAACTCAACTCCTCCCAATTTTCTCTGTTTTGGTCACAGTGGTGGTGGGTCTAGTAGTGCGCGCACATACACAATAACCGTCAGTGCGGTTTCCGCACTTGCCTTTAGATGGGAGCCAATTAACTGAAATCGAGGTTGGTAAAAAGAAAGGGAAACGAGTCGTCGGGTTTTCTCATCTGAGACAGCGTATGCTAGAATATTGTGGGTAATTGATCCAATTTTGCCAGGGTGTCCTCGAAAGACCAGGTGGCATTGATTTTGGTCGTGTTCCATTGGATGAGCCTGCTTTGTAGTATGAAATTCCTGACAGCCTCGATGTCTGTAGCTTCCATAACGGCCAGTATGACGTGCTCGGGACCGTAGACATTCATCGTGACAATTTTCACGCCTAACTTCTTGGCCAGGTCGGGCATTTCCTTGGCGCCCTGTTTCATCATCTGTCGGGTCTTTGCGTTAGACATGGGGCACAGTTCGGGAGGATGCTCGGCAAAAACGACAAACTGCATTCACTTCACCTCGCACCTTGAACTCATCTGTTTAAATTAATGAGTCTTTTCGGACACTCGTTCCAAACGTAGTCGTGTGTGTGGGTCTATTGGTGCGCGTACACACACGAGGTTATTGCCTTTTGAATTCCGTCAATGGGGCTATCGTTTTCCTCAGTAGAATCTCGGAGTGACCTGGAACAATCCAGTTCTTCAGTTCACCTACGACTTCATAGCCGCGTCGTTCGTATAACCTCTGAACACGGCCATTGAACGATGACACACAGATGAACACGTTTGGGGTTTCGCTTAGGATTCTCTTCTCAACGTAATCCATCAGTTTGCTTCCAAACCCTTTGCCTCGCCATTGAGGAGCAACGCAGACTGACTGAAGATAGCCAACAAAGGCACCGTGCATGGTGAGAATAGTGAATCCTACGATCTCATTACGTACCATGGCTAAGTAGACTTCTCTTGAAGGGTCGGTCAGAACCTTCAGAGACGCATCACAATCCCGTCGTAGAGTTATCCAAGGCTCCGAATTCGCCATCATACGAGCGCATATCTCCGCGTCCGCTCTGCCACCGAGTCTTCGTATCTCTATCTCATGTTCGCGTGCGTTAGTCGTCATTCCAAATCGCTTTCAATTGAGCCAATATGCGAGCAATAGAATTTGAACCATCGTTTTATTGTATGTGGTACTAGTGGTGCGCACACACACTTCAACGACAAACCTAACGGTTCAATTCTCGATGCACAATCAGGTCGCACTTCGCCTCCGATTCGGCGTTACGGGTAGGTTATGAGTTCTTTCTCTTCAAGCGCGTCTTGCAGTTTTGCGATGGATCTGTGAACCTCCGCCTCTTTCTTGGCGCCCGTACAAACGAGTTTTCCGCTTCCGAAGATTAGTATG